>JAALOO010000269.1_pt1 | contig 48981 bp, 43 predicted proteins | sample 7257641 | NCBI WGS metagenome assembly JAALOO01 (sample SAMN14085613, study PRJNA598686) | mite metagenome | biome: ENVO:01001000; feature: ENVO:01001002; material: ENVO:01001226; isolation source: single female mite from University of Michigan culture on fish food culture... ...
GCGAGCAGGGCCCGAGGAGACGGGCGTTGACAGTGGCCAAACCACGTTAGAGATTAACGGTTAAGTATTTGCAGGATCTTAGCAGTGCACGGCTAAAAGCGGCGAGGTCTGGCACCACTTGAGCACATTAAACTTCCGCTGCCTCGGGTCCTGCGAGCGCAGCGAGCGAGTTGATCGGCACCGACGGCTCGGGGCACAACGAGCTTGCCAGTTGTGTCTCGAGCCGTCGATTGATGCCGATCAACAAAATGACACCAGTCAATGCTTAACAACTTGAAAAAACTAAAGAAAACGTGGCGCGAAGCGACACTAACACCCTTGTTAAATTTAATTTTTAAAACAAATTTAAAAATTATTTGTAAAACTATAAAATAGTCAAAGTTTTTAGTTGTTAATATAAATCTTTCATAATAAACAAAAGTTTTGGCTAGAGCGAGTAGGGCCGCTAAACAAACTTACTCCTAAACACACGCCTAAACCTAAATCTAACACTTTGAGAAAATCTACTTAACCAGCTGCTCACCCTGACTTGACTTTAGTAATGTCAACTCCCGCCTGCTCGGCCCAGTGCACTGCTCTCCTCACTCCCTACTGTTAGCCAATTACCAATCAGCATTTTCGCTCTGCTCGCAAATCAAAAATTTTTTTGTTATTAAAAGCACTGCTAGTAGTTATAAACCCAGTTCCCACACCCCATTTTCTTGACTGTTTTTCTTTTTTCTCTTTCCGCTTATTAAAATAGGAATACAGTAATAATATTATAACCAAAAATCGTTTCAGTCAACAAAATGTTTAGATTAATCATCACAAATTCAACTCAAAACGGTACAAACAAAGTGAGAAGTTGATAAAACTTAAAAAAATGTAGTATATAAATGTGTGGGTTAAATAATAATAATAAAATGGTGATCAAGTTAAAAAGAAGCAATTCACAACAACAACAAAAGTCTGCGTTTTTGTGGTACTTGGAATTAGAAGCAAATGAATCAACAAACGCAGTAACATTCATTGAACATTGAAAACTAACATGATTTGTACTATCAGGTGCAATAAACCGGTAAACAGGGTTGACAATCGATAGAGTGAACGAGGGTGAATAAGTGTGGCTACCAAATGTGGCCAGATAATGACAAATAACTTCACGTTTAACCATCAACCGCTTCTTCTTCTTCTTCCTCTTTTTCAAACATTTGTCCCATTGGATCGTCAGCCTTGTCCTCCTCGTTCTCATTTTGCTTATCATTTTCTTCTTCTTCTGCCATCTCCTCGGCAATCTCCTCCGTTTCGGCGTCATTAAACACCGAAACGGATGCGGCAAGAACGGCGTTGGTCGTCACTTTGCTCACCTTGGTCGGCTGGTGACTGGAATCACTGTTGGTGCTGCTGCTGCTGCTCGATTTAACTGATTCAGTAGAGTGCTCCTTGGACAGCTCATGGCGAGCTCGTTTACGAGAGCTAGAGTTGTTTGCCTAGATTTGATTAAATGTAAACAATTTGGGATTAGTTTTTTAAAAAAAACGTGAAACTCGTTTGCAAAATCTACCTGAGCAACATCATCTTCAACAGCAACAGCGGCAGCAGCCTCAGCCTCAGCCTTTTCTTGAAGATTTTCAGCTTCATTTGCAGGATTTTTGACTGCAGCTACTTGTCGCTGGTCAAAAGCGGTGCTACTGGTCTCACTGTCGCTGCCGCTGCTGTTGCTGTCATCGTCCATTTCAGAGGACCTCTTTTTTGCTCTTTTTTGTTCTTGCTCCTGCTGCTGCTGGTCTTCTTCAAGCACATTTCTTTCGTTTCTTTGGGAAACATCTGTTGTCGACTTAGCTGAGGCGTTTGAACGATTGAAGGTTTTAGAGTTGCGGAAAGCGGGCGTCAGCTCTGTTTGCAGCTTTTCCACTCGCTGTTTCATTGCGGTGACATTCTTTAGCGTCAACTGAAGCAGCTTCAGGATGGCGCCCTTCTCCTTGGCCGTCTTGGCCGCCTCCATCTTTCCCATCAACTTCTTCTGATTGGCCAGGGCGTCGGAGAGTGCCTGGCTGGCGCTGGCCAGCTCCTTCATCTTAATGGCCCGCTCCAGTGGGGAGATGATCTTCAGCGGTGGAGGAAGTGGTGCTCCTGAACTTGCAGGTGCTCCCACAGGAGTGATGGTGGTGGTGAGGCTGGCTAAGGTTGAGGTTGAGGCTGAGGCTGAGGCTGAGGTTGTGGATGATTCAGTCGCCGGGTGTTTACTGCCCTCGTGTGCATTCACTTCCGCTTGCTGGTGGTGGTGACGGTGCTGGGCGGCAGCAGCAGCAGCTCGTGCCGCAGCCGCAGCCGCAGCCTTTCGTTGATAAAAGTTTCCCTGTCCACTGTCACTGCCATCACCAAGACGACTTTCCAGCGGTCCGCCAGCTCCAAAATGTGGCCCTTTACCACCACTACCGTACATCTGCTGCTTATTGGCGGCCCACTTGTTGGTGCCACTCTTGAAGAAGTTGACAGGTCCGCTGACTGGTCCGCCGGCACTTGCACCGGCTCCCTGGTCGCCCGGTCCTGGTCGACCGTGAAAACCGGGTGGTCCACCAGGTAGAAGTCCTGGTCCACCTGGTCCACCACGACTACCTAGCATCTTATGACCCCCACCACCACCACCATGTCCACCATGTGGCCCAGACTGGTCTTTCGGCTGATTTTGCAGCTGCTGGCAGGCCCAGTAGATCTTGATGAAGCGATTGTTGAAGATGGCCTCAGTGCTGCGAATGGCCGCCGTCGCCTCGAAGGTGTTGCTGAACTGAATCAACGCCGACGAGGGGTCGTTTTCGTAGCAAACCTAAAAAAAATAAAGAAGGTCAGAAAAGCTGATTCAAGCTAAGCTGAGTTTTGAAGTAGAACAAAAAAACCACGTACTTTAATGTTGACCACCTTGCCAAACTTGCTAAAGTGCTTGTCAATGATGCTGATCTCATTCAGCTTGGGTGGTATCTTCCGAACTAGCAGCCAGGTTTTGTCGTTGGGCGTCAGGCCAAAGTCGGAGCCGGAGTCGGCAGAGTCGGCGGCTGCAGTGCCACCACCACCAGAAACGGCAACAGCTGCCTCATTTCCATCTTCATCATCAGCCGTTGCCGCTGCTGAACACGAGGCCTCGCCTGGAACGTAAATTTCCGACGATAGCTGCTGCTGGTTTTGATGGGGGTGACGGTGATGGCCACCACCACCACGTCCACCCATAATGTTGATCACGTTTGTGGAACGTTTCTGTGTGCAAAAAATTTGCAAGTGCAAAAAAAGATAGTGGTTAGTAAAAAATGATCGTTCGTTAGGCAGGCGGCCATTTAATTGTAAGCGTTTTCATCGTGCGACCTTTTCATCGCAAGGGGGCCTAGCGGCTCCCCCTGCTAGTTTGCATGCAATGAAAAAAAAGCTCACGATAAAAACGCCTACAATTAAATGGCTGCGATGAAAATGTTCACAAAGAAATGGTTGCGATGAAATGACCTAGAACCAGTTTAGTGTAGTAGATAGTCTTTGCACTCACCTCTCCTCCGCCACTGCCACTGCTGTTACCACCACCACCACCGCCACTTCGGTGTGGATGGTAGCCGCCTCCTCCTCCTCCTCCTCCTCCTCCTCCCGAATGATGATCGCCGCCATATCGTCCGCCACCACCACTTCGTCCGCCGCCTCTGCCACCGCCGCCATCCTTGTGGCCGCGGTGAGGACCTCCTCGCGGAATGTACGGCTCTCCGCCGGAAAGGGACACGCCGACCAGCTCACGCTGACGACCTCCTCCGCCTCCGCCTCCAATCATCGATCCATCTTGTCCTCCTCCTCCTCCTCCACCTGATCCAAAAGAACTCATGCCACCTGAAGCGGCGGCAGCGGCCGCTGCAGCTGCCGCCAGGAATCGATGCGGCAGGGCGCTGGGCAGGTGGTGTCCACCACCAAAGTTTGCTCCTCCACCACCACTGCCGCCACTGCCGGCGAAGAATCCCGGCTCGAGCATTGCCTGCATCAGCATCGCCTGGCTCTGGTCAATGGCCGCCGCCTCGGGGTTGTACGGCTCGTGGTCCATGAAGGCGGCGGCGGCGGCGGCTGACTGCTGCTGCTGCTGCTGCTGCTGCATGAAGGTTGACGAGGTGGCGTGACTGAGGTGCCGTGACTGAGGCTGATAGTGCTGGGGGTGATAGCTGCCGAGCTGCTGCTGATGATGGTGATCACTTCCGGTTGAAGCAGAAGTGGCAGAAGTGGAAATGGCACCGTCTGAAGATGCCTGCTGTTGAAAATGGCGGTGATCATCCTCAGCCTGGTCCAGTCTGCCCTCACCTCGGTCACCCTCAACCTCCGCTTTGACGTTTGGCTTCTTCTCATCGGAAGACGAGGTGGCGGCGGCAGGGGCGTTCATGTCGAGATCATGTCGAGTGTCACTCCAGGCGGTGGAGATGTCCTCCTCCACTGAGGAGGAGGCGTTTTCCGTTTTAACGGTTGGCTGAGCATTTCCTGAAGTTGCCGAAGATGATGATGAAGTGGTCGCCGTCGAGGTGGACGACTGTTTTTGCTGATGTTGCTGTTGTTGTTTCTGCTTCGAGGTAGTGTCCGCAGCAGCCTGCAGCAGCAGCTTGTCCATGTCAATGTGCGCCAGGCGGTCAAAGTCGAAGATGTCCGGACTGGGGCGACCAGTTCCAGCAACACCAGAGTTCGACACACTTGCCGATGGCTTGTACACCGCCTGTGGTCGATAGCTTTGGCTTTGGCTCTGGCTTTGCTGACCTGGCCCATCATTTCCGGCGTCCTGAGATCGACGACGACGACTGCTGCTGCCACTGCTGCTGTACACTCCTCCTCGATTGCCTGCGTTTGAGCTAGAGCTAAAGCTTGCAAAGTTGGAAGAGGAAGAGGAAGCATTTCGCCGGTCCTGGCGACTGCTGCTGGAGCGATGGTTGCCACCGCCGCTTGAACTGCTAGGCTCATAGGCGTTCCCGCCTCGGTAGTTGGCTGCCGAAGTGGAGCTCGCTGAGTTTGAGGATGTTCGGTAGCTGTTGCTGCTGTTGTTGTCGTTGTTGCCATAACGTGATCCACGGCTGGACGTATACTTGGAGGAGGAAGAGCCACTTCGAGACGGAGAGGTGGCCTGCTTTCGATCACCTCGGTCACCTCCACTGCCGCCCTGCTTTGAATTGCTTCGCCGATCACTATGATGAGCAGTAGCAGCATTTCTTTGAGTGGATGAAGAGGAGGAGGTCATTTTTGAAGAAGCTGTGGCGGTAGATCGTCTGGAGGAGGTGGTGTTTGCCCGTTGATCCGAAGAGGAGCTCTCATCATTACTGCTGCTGCTGCTGCTGCTGCCGCTCTTGTTGCGGTTTCTGGATCGATTACCTCGAGGGTTACCATCTACCTCCTTCTCCTCCTCCTTTTGACTGTACTCATCATCATCATCCTCATCCTCATCGCTGCTACTTGAACTGCGACGGTGGTGGTGATGGTGGTATCCTCGGTGGTGATCACGACTGCTGCTGCTGCTGTGATAACGGTCTGAAGATGACTGACCTCGATTGTTGCTGCTAGTGGCATTGCGACCAGCGGAAATTGTTGAAGAGGAGGAGGAGGAGGAATATTGCTGATTTCCGCCCTTTGAAGAGCTGCTGCTGCTGCTCGGTTTTCCCGTACTTCCCGCTTCAGCACTTTGTTCAGCCGCCGACTGGGCGGCAAAGAGGCTGTGCTGCGGCTCCAGCGGTGGCAACAGTGACGACGGATGGGTCAGAACCATTTTGATGGGTCCACTTCCGCCTCTTCCACCACCACCACCACCACCACTGCCACCACCTTCTGAAGAGCTGACCATGGATGAGGGCATCGAGGAGGAGGAGGAGGAGGATTCAGGACCAGGACCAGTCGAATATAGACCACCACCAAGAGATGTGGCGGAGACAATCTCGTAGGTACCACCGAGATCAGCATTGCTGCTGTCAACGTAGAACGGTTGCTGACTGCCGATTGTTGCCGACGACGACGATGACGAGGACGACTGTGCACGTCGCAGGTCCACGTCGCCGAAAGCCGTGCTCGAAGTCGTTTCCGAGGAGTTGGCCTGCTGCTGCTGCTGCTGCTGCTGTTGATGCAAACTGGTTGAAGAGGTCGCCGGCTGATAAGGATGGTGGGGGTGGTGGTGATAACTGGACGAAGACTCTACGTTCGATTTTGAGTAGGAAGAAGAAGAGGAAGAAGAGGAAGAAGAGGAAGCACCAAAGTCGGAGCTCTTTTGAGCACGCTTTTGAGCCGCCTTTGAGGACGACTGGCTGATGGTGGCGGTGGTGGACTCTGAGGAAGCGTAGGAAGAACTGGCGGAAGGTGTTGTTTCAACACTTTGAGTGCCACTTCTTCCGGTTTGTCTGCCTCTTTGCTGCTGCTGCTGACTTGACTGAGCATCCTGTATGGAGTCTACTGCTGGAGGAGAGGCGGATTCCGGCTGGCCGCGATGTCTAAGAAAGCTCTGACTCTTGATCACCTCAAAGAGGGTGTCCACGAAGCTAGTGGTCTCATTGCCGAGAAAGATGTCCAACTGCTTGAGACACTTCTGTCGAAGGGCCTTCTCCTTGTTCTCGCCGGCGCTGGTGGCGGGCGGTTTCTGAATCAGCGCAAGGACGTACTTGGAGAGGACCTGTGGGTCGGCTTCGGAAGATCTTTTAGGGCAAAAAATTGATGATAATTTAGTTTTGATTGATTATAGCTAGTAAAACAAACTCTTCAACAAACACACTTACATTGGCGTCAGATGTTCAATGAGCCACTGCTTGAGCTCCTCCGCATGCTCCATTACGTTGTCCATGCTGATGAGTTATGATGACACGCAGAGTGATCTGATAGAAGATAGTAGAAGGCAAGCAGAACAGTGTTAGTGAGCAGTGTTTCAAATTGGCTAATCACGAAAACTAATCAAGCGGTAAGCTGTTGCAACTTTTTTCTCCCTTCTACTTCATTTCTATCTATATTTCGTCTCTTCATTGACACATCACAGTCAATGTCTCTTTTTTTTGTAACGTTTAATCTTAATTGCCTAAAATGGACGCGTGTGAAAGTGACGGCGACAAATGTGAGATGTGAGACAAGGTGAAAAAAGAGAGAAAAAGTTATTACAATTAAAAAGAAAGAGAAAGTGCAAAAATGAAAAACATTCATCAACTGGAAAGTTAAACATTTAACGTACAAAAGAGCAAAGGCAGCAACTCTAAAACCTCGAAACAGATCACTGACAGATAACGTCAAATTAAAAAGTTTTGGTAACAAATCTAAGATTAATTGAAATTGCTAGCAAAAGTACTTTTATAGTGCGCATTATTAATATTCACAAAAAGTTAATTTAAATTTTTTTTAAATTCAAGTAAGACTACTCTAAAATGGATGAAACTGTATTAATTGTTTTCTAAATAGTGCCGTATAAATACAAACAGCAACTATGAACTAAACTTTTACAAATGTTACAAATGACATTTTTAACTATAACTTCAAATGAAAATTAATGGTTTACTATATTCGCTTGTTGTTTGCCACTCACTATTCTACTAGCCCAATAAGTTGCTAAGCAAACAAGTACAAATCAATAAACTTCTTTTGCAACTAGACCTTGTTAAATATTGAGTTTGTGTCAAAGCACAACAAAAACTTTAAAAAAGTTTGACTCAAACTGCAAGCTAAAACAAACTTTTGTTTTCAAATTCAAAAGTTTTTGCAATTTGAAAGATAGAAAGGTAGGTCAACTGCTAAATAAATCATAGCTAAAAATTTGTTACTGGCACGTTAGACCGGTGCAAACCGACGCACTGAAAGAGAGAAAGTGGAAAGTTTTTCATTACCATCAGTGTTAATTAAAAACGCTAAAATTAGTTGTAATGTACTAAACATTTGCATAATTCCTCTAAAATGGGTCAAAATAGATTGACGCAACGTACCAGTACCCCATACCGGCCGGCCAAAAAGAGAAAGAAAGAGACGACAGTCACAAGAGCAGCAGCTCTATTGGCGGCAAAACACGGTCATAAACACACATGCACACACACACACACGTTCACACATTCACGCAAACCTTTTGTGTACTTTAAAAGTTGATGACTGCCTTTCTTCTTCTTATTTTAGAACACTGTTTAGTCAAAATCTGACTTGAATGAATAGCTTGTAAAGAGCAAAACTTACGTACAGTTGGAGAACACTTTAATAACCACTTTGATGTGATGGTGGTAGTGGTAGGGGAGAGAGGGTGATGAAAATGGTGGTGATAAGGGGACACCGGTGATGGTGACGGTACTTGGTCTAAACCCGAACTTGAAGTTTACCGACGTTTGAGGCTTTCTTTGCTGCTGCTGCTGCTGCTGCCGTTGCAGCAATGGCCACTTTGCGTCTGCGCTTGCTGGTATATTGGAGAAGATAGAGATAAAACGAGAGAGAGAGAGAGAGAGAGAGAGAGAGATAAAGAGAGCGAAAGAGAAAAAACAGGAGCGTGAGCAGGATGGCTTCTTCCGTGGTTATCCTCACTGTAGTGTGTGTGTAGTGCAGTGTCTCTGTATATGTGAGCGTCTGTGGCGTGTACAGTGCAGTGTGTATAGCAGAAGGGGGGAATAACAGTGAAAAGAGAAAAACAGAGAAAAAGAGAAAAAGAGAAAAAGTGGGAGAAAAAAAGTGGGGGCAATCTCGATGGCAACGACGGCGGTGACGACCACAACCACGACAACGACGCGTTCACAGTCGCTTGCTCACAGTTGCCGATGTTGCCGAATAGTGCAGGCAAAAGGCGAAAGGGATAATCGGCGCTGAACAGAACTGAGCTGAGCGACAGCGGCCAGCGAGAGTGAAACCAGGGAAAAGTGAATGAGAGAGAGAGAGAGAGAACGCGCGCGCTCTCTCGCTCGCTCGCTCGCTTTCCAGTCCTCCTCAGCCAGCGCTGCTGAGCAACGGCTACGGCAGAGGAAAGCGACCGAGAAGAAGCGAGCAAGCGAGCAAGCGAGCAAGCGAGCAAGCGAGCAAGCAAATGAGCCAGCAAGTGAAAATGAGCGAAGTCAGTCACACAGTGCTGCACTAGCTGCACACTGATAGACAGACAGGCTGCCCGGACAGCAGTATATCCAGCGTGGCAAAGAGAAAGAGATTGCAGGCTGCAGCCAGACTGTGCCACGACGACGACGACCAAGGCGCCAGCTGGCGACGCCAAACAGAACCGAAGAGGAGAGGGGAATGATGACGCCACCGTGTACACTGCAGTGTACAGCAGTGAGTGTACCAGGGGGGGGGGGGGAGAAAGGGAAAAAAGCAGTGCTCGTACACTGAAAGGAATGCCCCTAGCATAGCCAACACTCATAGGTTCATCACTTGAGTGATGATGATGCAGAGGATGACTATGTTTTGGAAGCTAATCACTGGCCGCGGGCGGCGCTGGTGTTCCAATATTAGTGATAATCTTAGACCGTACCGTAGATGATGAATGGGCCGCAACGGCGGCGGCGGCGGCCGCTGCTATCTCTCTGTGTGATGCTCTGTTGACAGTTTGGCTGCATCTCAGACACTGCCTCACTGCTTCACTGGCAGCAAATACATTTTTCTCTCTTTTTCTCTCTCTGCTTTTTTTCGGCTGCTGCTACTGCTGCTGCCACCGAAGCAACACACAGCGACCGTCCAGGCAACTAACCAACTGACTGACTGACTAGCTTCACCTTAATAATTCCTCCCCTCCCTCTCTGACTGCCTCTCTTTGCTACCTCTCCTCTCTTTTTCTTGCCCCTGTTCTCTCTCTCTCTCTTTCTTTCTTTCTTTTCTTTTCTCTTTCTATTGCTTCTTCACGCACACATAAACACAGCTGATTGCCGTCGTCGTCGTCGTCGTCGCCTTCGCCGTCGCCGATCTATCCCATCCGTCAACCGCCGCCACTTTTCGCTTCTCTGTCCACCGTCAACGGACCAAGCGATAATCAGAAATCGAAACAGCAGTTGTAGTGGTAGTAGTGGCGGTTGTAGTAGCGGCACCGATTCTACAAATAGCATCTTTGAAGACAAAAACAAACATCTAAACGGAGCGCATCATTAACACTACCATTATCGTCACCACAACCAGTCACCACATCCTCATCACCACCACCACCAGTCACCTCGTCAACACCTCATTACCATTGCTGTCTTCTTTTTCTTCTTTTTTCTTTTTCTTTCTCTCTCTCTCTCTCTCCTCTCACTTTATCACCACTTTATTTTTATCATCTTCCAGTTCATCTCCGAGAACTGCCCACCGAATACTGAGAACATTTGCCCACGTGCCCTAAACTTCAAACAGCAACACTTTCCTCTTTCCTTCTCCTTAATCTTCTTCTCTCAGTAGTTGAGTTAACGCCGATGCCTTACTTAGAAGCTTATTCCAATCCTTTATCTTCCTCCTTCACCTTCTTCTTCTCCTCCTCCTCCTTTTCTTCTTCCTCCTTTACTTCAGCTTAACTTTGCCTAATTCTGGAGAAGCTCAGCTTCAACAGCTCAAACTTTGCTAGTGCTACAACTTTCCTCCTTGTCCTCCTTCTTCCTTCTTCCTCTGGTCTGCTATTTTTAAACTGAAGCAAACAAACACCAGCCAACACACACGTGCTCACACCTTTAATAACTTTTGCTCAACAACTCAGATCTGAAAGGCTTATAAAGAGGCCACCGTCGCTGCGATTAAACAGCAGAGCGTTCACTCACAGCAGCAGCAGCAGCAGCAACAGCAGCAACAGAACAAACAAAAGAAAATCTTCAAAATCGAAATCGAAATCGAAATCGAACAACACACCGCCGTGTCAGCAATGTCGTTCAACAGCACTTCAAACACTTCAAACACTTCAAGCCCTTTGGAGTCTTCGAAAAAATCAGCGGCCGTCTCGGCTGCGGCCATCGACGACGTCCTGGTGTCGGTGCCTTCCCGGGCCGCTCCCTCGGTGCCTGCCACCAGGACTGGCGTGGCAGCTGCCGCCATTTCCGCCGGTGGTGGAGTTGGCGGACCGGTGTGCAGCACACTGCCCAGCACCTCTCCTTCCGCCTCCTTCACCGCCTCCTTTGGCTTTGATAACAACTTTATGCCTTTTCCGCCCTCGTCCGTGCCTCAACAGCAGCAACTACCGCAGCAGCAACCAGTCTCCACTCGATCAAGTAAGTGCTGTTGTTTTACGACGTCTCCTGAGGATTGCTACTGCTTTGGGTTGTTGGTTGTTGTTGTCGTTCTTGCTGCTATCGCTGTCAATGCCTCCTTTTTGTTTTCACTCACCCTTTCTCCTTTCCTTATCTCTCTCTCTCTTTCTTTCTCGTGTGTGTGTGTGTGTTTTGCCAATGACGCACCGTACACCTTTTCCGTCTCTCTTCCCTGTCTCCCCCTCTTATCTCTCCTCCTTATCTCTCTCCCTCTCTCTGCCTTCTTTTCTTTTTTCCCTTCTCTCCTTCCTCTAATCGTCACCATTACTCGTCATTTCAGGCAATGACCACCACCATCACCGCCACCACCACCGTCAGCAACCGTCCAACCGACAGCAGTCAGTGTCGCCGCAACCGCCGTCGCCGCTGGTGAACCTTTCTCAGCAGCAGCAGCCACCTCAGACGCCTCAGACACCTCAGACGCCGCTGGTCTTTGACGAGGAGCACTTTGGCAGCCAACAGCGGTACTATCGACAGCAGCAGCTGCTACTGCAACAACAGCAACAGCAGAAGAAAAGACACTCCCCGACCGGCTTCCACAGCTACGCACCACCACCCACCACGATCAAGTCCTCCTCCTCCTCTGCCTCCAATCTCGCCAACCTGATCCCGGTACCAGCGATGCCGACCATGGTCGGAGGGCCACTATCATCATCATCAGGAGGCGGAGGAGGAGCGCCGCCAGGAATGGGCACCATTGGAAATGGCAGTGGCGGCGGAAACTTTTCTCCAGTTCACCAGCACCACCACCCGGAAAACGCCACCGCCGTCGTCCAGCCCTCGCCCAGCCACTCGACGGGCGCCAACTCGGTCGCTTCCTCCTCGGCCGCCTGGAGCGACGCCTTCAGCGCCTCCTACTCGGACACGGACAACAGCCGCGATGTGATCATCCGCGTGCGAACCGAGGAGCGCGAGGCGGAGTACACCCGCTACGAGCGGTACCGCATCTTCGTCGGCACCTGGAACGTCAACGGCCAGCAGACCAACGAGGAGGCGGCGATGAGGGAGGCCTTCCTCGGCGTGGACCGCCAACAGCCGCCCGACTTCTACGCCATCGGCTTCCAGGAGCTGGACCTCAGCCGCGAGGCGTACCTCTTCGACAACTACCAGCGGGAGCAGTACTGGCTGAAGCTAGTCACGAGGAGTCTCCACCCGAAGGCCTCCTATGAGATGGTCAAATCCGATCGGTTGATTGGTAAGTGAGCGGCTGTTGATAAACGAGAAGTGTTGAGAAGTGTTTGACTAGGCTTTTGTCTAACTGCCTTTTTTATCCCTTGTCCTGCAGGCATGATGCTGGTCATCTTTGCCCGCAAGGAGCTGGTGCCCTTCATCAACAACATCGAGGCGTCTCACGTGGGCACGGGCATTCTCGGCAAAATGGTAAAGTGGTGTTCTGTGTGCTGAAGTGCTACAGTATTGTTACCGAATTCTGTTCTTCATTTCAGGGCAACAAGGGCGGCGTGGCGATTCGCTTTGATCTGCACGAAACTAGCCTCTGCTTTGTCAACTGCCACCTGGCCGCCCATGTGGAGCAGTTTGAGCGGCGTAACCAGGACTTTAAGGAGATTCGCAATCGGCTGCTCTTTCCACAGCCCTTCAAAGCGCCGCGGCGCATTGAGGATCACAAGTACGTTCAAAACAAAAATCAACTTTTCAAACAAACCTTCCTTATATCTTCACCTCTTTTCCCCACAGCCAAATCTACTGGTTCGGCGACCTGAACTACCGCGTGATGTACCTGAGCACCGACCAGATCAAGGGAATGCTGGATCGCGGCCAGTACGAGGTGATCCTCGAGAATGACCAGCTGAAGAAGCAGAAGGACCTGCGGAACGTCTTTGAGGGCTACCTCGAGGGGGCGATTCACTTTCCGCCCTCGTACAAGTACAACCCCGGCACTGACGAGTGGGACTCAAGTGAGAAGCGCCGTCCGCCGGCCTGGTGCGACCGCGTCCTCTGGCGGGCCTCGCCGGACATTGTCCAGCTGGCCTACCGGTCGCATCCGCAGCTGAAGGCCTCCGACCACAAGCCGGTCTCCTCGCTCTTCCTCAGCTCATTCCGCATCACCGACCAGGCGGCGAAGCGGAAGGTCTACGAGGACGTGATGAAGCGGCTGGACAAGGAGGAGAATGACTACCTGCCGGCGGTGGAGATCGAGACGACGGAGATCGGCTTCGGGGTGGTCCGCTTCAAGGACGCCGCCAGTCGGTCGCTGAAGGTGAAGAACGTCGGCCAGAGTAAGATTAAGTACCGGTGAGTGTTTGGGAGATCTGTCGGTGGGGTTTATTCTTTAACTGACCACTTTTTCCTCTTTTCTTTTGTATTAGCTTCATCACCAAACCCAACGAAACGAGCTACTGCAAGGACTGGCTACGCATCACGCCCTCCTCGGCCAGCATTGCTCGCAATGAGACGGTGGAGATCCGCTTTGAGCTCTCCTTTGAGGTGCCCGCCACCTACACCCGCCTCAACTACGGCCTGGAGAGGCTCTCCGACACGCTGGTCCTCCGGCTGCTGGGCGGCAAGGACATCTTCATCACCGTCACCGGCGACTACCGACCTTCGGCCTTCGGTTGCCTCCTGGAGACGCTCATCAGCCTGCACGACCGCCCAATGGCCGACGTGGACAGTCCCAAGGAGTTGGCCAAGCTAGGTGGTGGTGGAGAGCCGTGGGACGAGGCGGTGAGAAGGGCCTTGGATCCGCTCAGGTCGGCAAAGCAACAACAGCAGGTGGGAAACAAGTCGGCAGACTTTGGTGTTGAGGCCAGTAGTTCTGCTCCTGTTGCTGCCACTGCCACCAGCGTTCCAGTGGATCTGCTCATTGACCTTTCCTTTGATGATCCGCCCATCAAGAAGACGCCCTCGCAGCAGTTGCTGGAGCTGGTAAGTCCCCCCTAAAAATGTTATCGGTCAACAATTTTAATCTTCCCCCCCCCCTTTTTTACCCAGGCAAACTTTGAAGAAGAAGGCAGCGATCCTTTGCAGCTAAAGCAGCTGCCGTCCCTGCAGCAGCAGCAACCGAGGATGTTCAAGGAGCTGTACATGCTGGTGGATTACATCTACAAGAATGGCGTCGTCAAGCGCGACCTCTTCCAGAACTCAGGCAGCGAGATGGACTTTGTGCGCATCCGCGAGGCGCTCGACCACGCCTGTCCCGACCTCCTCAAGGGCATCTCCGTGGACTCGGTGGCGGAGGCGTTGCTCCTCTTTCTGCACTCCCTTCCCGAGCCGGTCATTCCCTACCGCTTCTACGAGCGGGTGGTCGCCAATCGCAGCAACTTTAGCAACTGTCAGCTGGTACTGCACTTTGAAAAAGCTGATATACTAAATCTTTTCAGTTTTAACTGATCACATTTTGTTTCCCCATTCTGTTTCTCTAGGTAATCGCCGACCTGCCCGACTCTCACCGACGCGTCTTTGAGTACCTGATACTCTTCCTCAAGGAGCTGCTCTCCTACTCGGCGATGAACAAGCTGAACGCCACTGTCGTCGGTAAGAAAAATGATCGTTCCAAATGTTGATCAGGTTCAGATGTCTCATTTGTATTCAATTTTTTGTTTGCTAACCATTTCTTTGGATTTGACATTTGCCTACAACAGCTAAAATCTTCGGCAGCATCCTCCTGAGGAAACCGGAGAGCGCCTCGCACGGACCTAGCGTTCACGAGCACTACACCACGACGACCAGTCCGGGCATGGGCACGCTGAGAACTAGTCCGGGACGGGCTGGAAACGGCGGACGATCGGCCTTTTACGTCGCCAGTTCTACAGTTGCTGGCGGTGGAAATCAAGGTGGTGAAAAGAGCGGCAGCGGCTTGATAGTTGCCACCTCCACTTCAAACACCTCTCTCGGCTCCTTGGGATCTTCATCCTCTTCTTCTTCTTCCTCTTCTTCCTCTGACCTAGGCGGCCAGGTGACCCTCAACCCGGAGCAGACCTTCATCTACCACTTTCTCTGCAATAGTCTCGACTGATCATCATCATCATCATCATCATCAGTATCGTCATCAGTATCATCATCATTATCGTCTGATCTTCTCTCATCATCAGCTGAAGGGCAAAACCAAGTGAGAAGAGCCATTTGCTAGTGAGTGAAATGGTAACTCCACGTTACCTTACCTTACCACAAACGTTAGTTCCTTTTCTATTTTTTTTCTTGAAAAGCTACCAATCAAGAAAACTTCAAACAAACAAACAAACAAATTCAAACCACCAATCACTGCTTACAAAGTTCTCTATACTCGAATACTTTTTTTTCCATTCAAAAACAATTTTGTTACAGCGTTGTTCCTTGCCGCGTTTTCCTTAGTATTCATGTGGCGACCCTTGCAAGCGATAATTATTTTTCCTCTATTTTATCTTTTTCTAAATACTTTTTTAATTTTTTTCATTATTTTTCTATCTATCACTTTACACTTTTCACTTTTCTACAGCTATGATCCGAGCATTATCAGAACTACCTTTTCACTGTTAATTTATCAATGTTATGCCCTTAGTTTTCCTTTTTATGCTTCAGTGTTTTAAGCAAGCCTTCCGAATCCTTGTCAAATCCGGTCCCAGTAATGTATGCGTACCCTGTGAAAAAGTGTTTAAAAAACACTCCTTTGTTGTTCTTATTGTTGTTATCTATTTTTCTTATAGCGTTTTTTTAAAGTTATTCTTGTAATTCTTGTTATTTTTGTTCTATTTCATTGCACTTGTTGGTTATTAAGTGTGTGTGTTGTAAACACTGCTCCACTTGATGATGCACTATTAAAATGATTTCAAAAGTTATCTTACAAAAGCCACATTTTTTACTAGTTTTAAATTGAGTATCCTTTTTACTTATCAAAATAAGTTACCAATCAATTACCAAAGGGTACTCTTTTTGTGAACGGTCGTCCTTTTGAGTGTGCGCAGTCTGAAAAAGCGGTTTATAAATTTGTAAAACAATGAGTCACCAAATCACAATCTCTCTGAACATGACTGAGCACGTGCAAGTAACACTTTCTTCAGTGCCCAGTTTATCTCGAACCATCTTTTTAGTAGAAAGATTCATATCATATTTTAAATAACTGCTTGTAATTCAAGTTATCCTATTCTCCGTTTTATCTAACAACCACCATTGCAAGTAACGCCCATTATGCTTATTGATGATACTTTAAGTTGATTTGCATTCAACAATTTGATCACATTTTGTTCTGCACAATTTGGTAAGTCAATTTATTGCAATTTTTCTAGAGCAATTGCACATTTTCATTTTTAGTTTTTAGTATGGTAGTTCCGTTGTCAAATGTTTTGACAATGTTTTGATGCTAACAATCAATTTCACTACTGTTTTATTTGACTGATGCAAAACCAACAATAACAACATAAACGCCAATTTGAAAACTAGTTTTTAAAAGTTTGTTTTATTTAAAGTAAGTGTTACATGATTTTAGAAAAGTGCTTTAAAAGTTTTTAGCTAACGGAAATATGTTTGGTAGTAGTGGCAGTAGTGGCAGTAGTGTGATTAGAATAAAACGAGTTGCAAAAAGTGTTAGATTGTTCAGTGAAAACGCTGGTTACTTAAGAGATGTGTTGTTTTGATTAGTCAAATTAAGTAGCATAGTGAAAAAATTATAAAAGAAAAAGAGAAGAGAGAGAAAGAGAGAGAAAATGAGTAAAAATATCAAAGTGTGTGTGTAGAAAGCATCAAAATGAATCAGTGTAAATAATTGAGGTAGAATCAAGTGCAAATTCAAATTGTGCTTGATAAACCGACATAAGAAAACCTAAACAAGAGTGGACATTCAAAATTGCATAAACCAATAATGAGTGCATGCTAAATGGAAAAGATCAAAGATTTGCTAAGTTTTCAATTAAAAAAACAGTATTGTGCAGGTGACATTAAAATAGAAGTGATAAAGTTGATGATGATGATGATGATGATGCTGAGGTCTTCCAAAATGATTGAGCAGTTGCTGCAAAAGTATTGGTGTTTAAGTCATCGAAAGAAATGGTGAAGTGATTAGTTTAAATGGTAATAGAGAAAGAATTGGATTTGGTTGTGCGCAAGTTGCAGCTTAGTTTAGGCCAAAAGCCACTTCCTCTAAACACTTATTACAATATCGATTACTAATCGGATCAGCAGGTGATTTGTAGCAGTTGTGGCAACGGTTATCGAGGGAGCCGTTATTTTCATCCGCTAAATAATTGATAAAAAAAGTATTAATTGTTTTAAAATTGTGAAAAATTTTGCTAGTTAAACTTACAGAAAATATCATCAATGGTTCTAGGAATTAGTTTAGACTCAAGTTTCACAAAATATCTTTGAAAAAATTTTTCAATGTCATCTATCTCTATTGGTTTCAGCTGCTTTGTGGTCGGTTTTGAGCACTTTTTGTTTAAAGCACATTTCTGATCAAGCGCAGGCAATGACATTTTTTCAGAAAGTTTGTTAGACAATTTTGCAGCAGTGTCTGTAAAGCAAAAATTAAATTTGTCAGTTTTGTAGTTAAATCAAACATTTTAAGGTATTTTTACCAATAGAAGAGTGGTCGCAATAAGGAAAAAGTGAAGTTGAAACAGAGATTGAAGGTGATGAAGAAAGAGTGAGAGAAGAACACGATGAGGAAGACGGCGAAGATGGCTCAGAAACCTCAGAACCAGAATTTTTAAGCTCATAATCCAAATATCCTGAATTCAACTGTTCAGGAATAAGGACACCTAGTTTTCGAGCGTCATCAGTTTGCAACATTTTGCTGTAGTAGGCAAAGTAATTTTCTAATTTGATTCTAGTAATCGGAAAGTTAAGAAGAGGATACCAAACTACAAGAAAATACATTTGAGTGTTCTTGAAGCCGATGTCTATCACATTCTGAATGGGAAACCTTTCAAAGTGTTGTTCATATTTTGAAGCAAAGTTCCTCAACATTTCTAAGCTGTCACACAAATTTTCCCTGCATTGTTCCAGCAAATCTTCGCTTGAATCAATGGATGGAAATCGGTCGAGGTTTGTGGCAAGTATCCAAGAAGTTTTGAATAAGCAGTCTTGTAGGCCACCAAAAGTTGTTTTGCCGTTCATAAAACCGCAAACATCAAAGAACTTGGGGCCATTGTTAGTGTAAGGTTTGATACCCGTTAGGTTAGCAAAACCAAACTCGTCCTGTAAACATGTAAAAAAAATAAGTTGTATAAAAGCAAAGTTTGATGACATTTAAATATTTACCCGCTTTTTAATGAAAACATTTTCAGCGCTTTTACCTTCAGTGTCAATGAAAGCAAGCCTAGCGTCTTGTGATCCAACCAAAAACTCCTTTAAACTTTCTGCATGGCCTTTAAAGTTTAGTTCATCTAAAAAAATTTTAACATGAAAATAAATTTATTATAATAAGTTGTCAATCACAAAAAAATTAAAAATGTTTTATAAGTTTAATTGTGCTGCCTGATGACGTTGATTAACCTTACACTAACTATTCACTTACAATGAACGCATTAAACTACTAAAGCAATAATAAAATTATAAAAAATAAAATGATCTTAAATACATACTTTGTACAACTCGTTTAGCATTATCCCATTCTCTAACTTTGCTTAGCTGGACAACTTCTTTTAATTTGCGCAAAGATGTAATCTTTCCTTCAATGATAAGTGCAGGTTTTTGCAATCTCTTTTGAGGTAATCTTATCTTTTTTGAAGTTGAGTTTTCAGTGGTTGCCGAAACTGGCCGTTTTCGGCTAGTAGCAGAAAGAGTTTTCATTTTCAAATACAATAAGTTATGTATGTGAAAAACAGCAGCGACGGGGAAGAGTGAACTTGAACACTGAAAAAGAAAAAATTTGAGTTTAAGTAATGTATTTTATAAAAAACACTAAAAAAATTTGCTACAGTTTAAGTAAATTCACATGCCTTAGATGCATTTTGAGTAAAGGAATTTTTATTTGTTTTTACTGAATTTTTGTATAACTTAAAACTCAAGCTAGTTATGATACTTTTTGCCCAGCACTTAATGTACAAAACGGTTCATTGTTTTTAAAACAACTTTAAAATTTAATTTTTAAAGCTTGCATAAATAAAAAACAAGTTTAGTAATTTTAAACAAGGTATTTTGAATATCAACACAAAATAGTGATTTTTGCAAAACAAGTCAAAAACTGTGCAGACTAAGGCCACACTCGATTTAAAAAAGCTCGCTTTTCTGCGCTCTTTCACAAAGCATGAGTTTCAATAAAGCTTATAATAATTTTTTTAAAACAATTTTCAAAACAATCACACAACAGATTAAAGTAATGTAAAAACTAAATTGTAGTTAAAAACTTAATCTAAATTTTTGTAATAAAAATTTTGAAAAAATGTTGTAGAAATGCATAAAAAAGTTGTCGAAATGTTTATTTTGTTATTCAAATAGTGTTTACCAATTTTTATTTAAATTTTTTATTAAAAAAACTTAGATTAAGTTTAAAACTACAATTATGTTTTAACATCATTTCAATCCGTTGTGTGATTGTTTTGGGATTCGTTTCAAAAGAATTATAATAAGCTTCATTGAAACACGTGCTTTGTAGAAAAACGCAGGAAAGCGCACATTTTCAAATCGAGTGTAGCCTTAAGCAATAGAGTAAGCTCTGTCTGATGTGTCTACTTTGCAAACCTAGCTCTCAGCTTGATCTTTAAGTAGTTTTTTTACTTAAAGTAGATGGCAGTAATGTTTCAGGAAAGGGGCTTTAAAAGGTAATGCTCGGGTTCTGGGCTTGATGAACTGAACATGCGACAAAGTGGACCTGCCTTTTTTGACTGCAATTTGCTAAACTAAATTTAACTTGGAACAACAGAATTGATGATTTGCAAAAGGGTTCAAACGTTCTAGTTTCAGTATTTTTAAAAACTTATTGAAAAGTAAGTTTGTCACAAAAATGAAACCTATTTAATTGGCTAATTGTTTAAAGCAAAGAGTAATGTGTAATGCACAATTAAACCCGCGTTCTGTCAACTTAAAACTGCATTTAGAATCTTTCACTAAAAAACTAATTATAAAGTGAACATTTGGCGCAATTTAAGTTAAGGCTAACTCACTAGCTGACTCAAATTATTAAAATAATATTGATAACTTTAGAGTGAAAGGATTAAACCGATTAGGCTTGGGCGAAACAGTGCTAAAACAACAAACAAGCAAACACGCAAACATGCATTCATTACCAGGCTCTAGGTATCTAAGAGAGAAAGAGAAGGAAAGACACTTGACTGTGCACACACTGCCTTGGGGACATAAGAGAAAGGCTTGACAAAGAGAGCCGGATTAGCAACAGTGCCACTGTGCCCATATAGAGTACAGGGAAAGGGAAAGGGGAGAGTGGAGTTGACTAATTACTTAGGGGCCAGCTGAGTTTACAAGCTGAGCATGCTGCAGTGTGGTCTGGTAGACTAGCTAATTCACGGAAAATTATTTAAAAAAATTTAAAAAATTTACCTACCGATTTAGAAGAGTGGATGGAGGAAAGAGGAAAGTGAAAGTCACCGTCAAGTAGTAGTGCGCAGGGGACAGAAGCAAGGAGACAGGTGAGTGATGCAGGGGCCAATGCTTCAGCAGCAAACTAAATAATTGTAGAAAGCAATAAACTAGTTAATCAAAAATGAGCGAAAAAAGGGGTGAAAAACTTACCAAGTGCAAACTAGAAGCAAAAGATGAGCTGTTTCAAAAGCATTCAGCTATCAAAAGGACAGGTCAACAGGTGCGTCGATGACGATGATGATGATGATGATGAAAGTGAAAGTGAAAGTGAGTGTGTTGAAGAGGACAAGCACACTAAACCGTAAGAACGAACACCAAGAAAAATCTGAAAATGAGAACTGATCTATCCAGAGAGTATCTACCACCAATCTAAAAAGGGATTTGGTGAAACGAGCGAGGGGACAAGAAGGATTTAACGCGAGTGGTGCCCAGCTGGAGTGACAAGAGCAGGCAGGAGAGAAGAAGAGGAGAAGGACACGACTGCTCTCGACCAGTGCTGACTGAGAAGTGAAAGTGTGAGATCTGAGTTGTGCACCTTTATTCTGCAGTTTGAATGAACCAAACTTGCAAGTAAAGTCAACTCTCAGTCCTTGTCAATCGGCTGCCGGCAACTGAGTTCCTCTTTTTCTTCATTTTCTTGTTGCCACTGCCTCCCGTTCAACAGTTGGTTGAAGGTAGTTGCAGTAGTAGTGGTGGTGGTGGTAGGACAGTGCCAGAGACCGCCCCAAAAGGAGTTTTCCTGTCACTTTCTGTTGGTGCCTTTTGCTGTTAGTCGTCGTGGAGATGTGTTTTCCTGCTGCAGCTGGTGTTTGAAACGAAGAATACAACTGACCCGAAAACCGTTTTTGGTGCACTTTGAGATGAAATGAAAGTAGAAAGAGAATTCAACTTTGATGTGTAAAAGATGTGCTTGAAAGAAAAAATGCGTTTGGTTCAACTCGTTTTTCTGCAACCTGTTTGATTTTTGCGCTAGTGATTTGCAGTTTAGCTTGTTTTTGCAGCTAGTACCATAGTTGTGACAATTCGATTAAAATGTGGAACAACTTTTTAAGTGCTTACGGTATTACTCAAATAGAGGGTAGAAAAAACTACTTGTCACGCAAGTTTGCTTCTGGACAGTGTGGTAGTGGAAAATTGAATCTATAATAAAAAGTGCTCGCTAATTCATTGAGTTTCAGCAAAAAATAGAGCGCAGAAAAAAACCAATAAAAACTATTCAATCAATTAACAAACTGAAAACTGAGCACATTTTACAGCGATTCACTGGTCGAAAAAAAGTGTTCAAATCATCTGTGTTCAAGGACATTTGATCAAGACAACACAATTTGGCGGCTGTTTAATAACTTAAAACAAACTCTACTTTTTGTTTGATTAGTAATTATGACTTTTTTGTGCCAAACAAAACTGTTTTTTGCCCATTCTTAAAAAGCTACATTGCCGGTTGTGGTGGCCATTACTGAGACAATCTAGTAGTAGCGGTGCTATGTAAAATAATGTGCTCTAAAGTGACTTTGATGGTAGGAAACTAAAGGGAAAGTGCCTTGCAAGAAGATTCTGTGTCGGTGTGACTAATTCCGTCTCAATATGTGCCTTCTTCTTTCATTCATATTAACATTAGTCTACCCCTTTTCGTTTGTTTGCTTTGCAAATTAAACGGTGTCTAGTGTCTGCAAGACAAAGTGTTTGTCGTTTGCATGTGCGTTTGCAGATGTGCCATGCCAAAGTAGCAACTACTGAATGCCTAGAATGACTGTTCTTTCAGTTTTTTTTGTTTCATAATCGAATCATGTGTGCCACCAATTTGAGAGCACAGCACCCTCAATCGATTGATGGCAACTTCACATATGTCAACTTTGAGTAATGAACAAAATTAGAGCGAACAAAGATAAGGAAAACTGCTCAAGCTAATGACGCTTTTTTCAGAAAAATGCTTCTGTTTTTCTTTTGGCTTCTGCAGAGCACAGTACATTTTGACACGAGTCAGAACACTTAAAAAATGGTGCAGTTAGTTAGTAGGAAAAAAGCGGCAATAAAACGGTGCAAAGAAAAAACAGCAGAATTGGTATAGTGTTACAGTAAACTGCTACCGAATCTAGTGTGTGTGTGTGACAGTGTTAGCAGTGACTTGGCAGCCACACATTTGCGTTAGTTTAAAAACTAAGGGTAAAATTGCTCACTGCTGGAATTTTGCTGAACTGCAATTGCCATACCTCTGGACCCTGTAGCAATTAAAATGAACACCAAAAGTAGACAAAACTGCTGCTGCTCATCTTTGGCAGTTACAACTAAAACGACAGTGAGTATTTCTTCGATTAATCCGCAACAAGCTTTCCTTGGCAATAGCAATCACGATAACTCAAAGATTTCCATTCTCCACATTGTCCACTTTCTTCTGAAACTGCCAAAGTGCAGTCGCTTTGAGAAAGCTCACCAAAATTTCATTATTACCTAGAGACTTACTTCACCACCTCCACCACCACCACCACCACCACCACCACCACCGCCGACAATGACGGCTCAATTGCAGAGCGCCCACTTACTCATTGTCAGGTAGTTTGGTAGTGGCGAAAGTCAGATAAAGTCAGGTAGTGGCGGCTCGTGTGATGTGTCACTTACTCACTCACTCACTCACTCACTCACTTACCTGGGTCCCTTCAACTAAATGACTGACGACAGTGTCGCCCCACCGATTGGTGGCGGCAGAAGCGTGCTCGGCGGCAGACAGCAGATAGGAATCACCTGCACACACACACACACACTTGCTCGGGAGGACTTGCGACAAGGTGACGAGAAGGCAATAAAAGTGGTGTCGACAGTGACCGCTGGCGCTGCAATTTTGGCAGCGGTAGTAGCAATAATTGGCCGTAGTAATCAGCTAATTGATCCCGCTGTGTGGCCACCGGTGCCACCGTCTCCCTTTCCTTCTCTCTCCCTCTGTCATACAAACTCCTCACTTTAGGCAGCCCTAGCTGCCTCTTGGCGACGACTCTAAGGTCCTCCTTAGGTCTCTTTGCTGGATGGCTCAACAGCTCTTGGCTCCGCCGGGACAAGACGTCCTGACTGGCCGGCTGGTTCACTGGCACCGACACACCGACACAAGTGTGTCCCTGAGGAGTTCAGAACCATTCCAAATATATGGTCGTCCTCAGAAAGTGTGCTGTGTGTGTTGCTGGCTGAAAGCACAAGTTTGTCGGCGACAAACGTGTGCCGACAAATGGCCAATTCAAGAGGATTCAAGAGGCAATGAGAATCGACCATTAACATTCTCGGCGGCTCTGCTCGGTGACGAGTTTGCTTTGTCGCCGACAACATTGCCGACAGCATCAAAATCTCTCTTGGTCTTTTGGTGTCTAGAAAGGTGGTTTTAGTGGTAGTAGTACCTGTCGGCTTTGGTTTTGTGTGCTAGAATTTTGCGTTTTGGTTGCAATCTTGCGGCCCATCGGTGGAAAACATCGTTTTGAGTGCTGTACATTGAAATGAGCAATGATGCTGCTGGCAATGGGGAAAATGTTTGTTCTGGCTACTAGGTACCTAACCTTAAATGCAAAACTAAAGTTTAAAATGTGACGAGTCAAAATCAACTTGTAAAACCAGTCATTAAAGTAGAAAAAAATGGCAAACACATTGCACATTTAGTATTGAACATGATTGGGCTTCATTGAAGTGATCATCAGAACATTCACCTTTCAAAACTGCAAGTCAAAACTCGAGGTAGTCAGAGGCCATTGCCAGTGATCAGCTGCGAGTGTACTTTTCTAACTTTCCAACTGCTGAAGACAAAGACCTAGGACGACCCCAGTGACCACCAGCAGTTTGACTGGCGCCAGTGACTGCTTTGTTTTACCTTCCCGCGCTACCTCAAGTTGTCTATCAGTGGGATTACCGTTGGTAGGCAGAGAATTGCTAATCCTCCTAATGGCCAAAAAGCAGGCAGAAAGGTACTGATTTTGCCATTTTCACTGGAAAAAAAGGTCATTGATACTGCCTGTTGAAACAAAACCTGCAGTTAACTAACTTTTACATTAGGCAAAACTGAAAGCAAACATGTTAAAGTGAAAAACTGAAATCAAACATCAAAACTATTTGGTTAACTTATTTTTTAAATTTAAAAACTTTTAATTTATTGTAATAATTAAAAGAATTTGCAAAAATGTTAGTTAAGCGACATAAAGCATATTTCATTTAAAACATCTTTCACTAATTGAAATGCTTTTAAAACTTTGATTCTGCTGTCTTAACCGATCAATCTTTTAAAATTTAACTTTATCAGTGTATTCTACCATCACTGCGATTGGCAGACGTTGTGAGGATCCAAACTTGGCGGGCACTGGGTCGGTCAGTGGAAAGGAAAACTCCACCTTTCTCTCCAACTCCTCTTCCTCTTCCTCCTCTTCTGCCACTTCTGCCAGCTCAACGGCCTCTTCCACCGGAATGAACTTCTCCTCTCTTGAGTCGTCCCTGTGTAAGCCAATCAGCTGGGCAGCTGGAAATAAAAACAAAGAAAACAGGGGAAGATTAAAATCAATCAACGACACCAGTTTGCAAAAAAACTTTTGTTTGAAAGCTTACCGTCCTCCCTTGAAACGGCCATAATTAGCGGCGGCTGAAAGTGAGCGCTGGGCGAAACGACGTACGGCGACTCGTACACCACCAGCACACTGCTCGCATTGATCAGCACGCTGTTCTCAGCAGCAGCAGTGTGCTGCTGTTCTGTTTGGTACACCCCGGAGAGGCTGTTCAGCTCCAGCTGAAGCTGGCCCTCTTCAGTGTAGACTCTCACGGTGTCGGCCAGGTCGGCGACGCCCGTCAGCGTGGGCAGGTGCAGGGCAATGCGGTCGGTGGCCACCGAGGTGGCGTAGTGGACGGCACAGCGAACCGGGAAGGACGACGACTGAAACGACGACTGCTGACGACGAACGGACTTTTCACTTGGAAGATGAATTGGCCGGGCCCGGTCGCCCACCGTCAGCACCTCCCGACCGCTGCAGATGCTGTCGGCCAGCCACCAGCGAAAGCTGATCTGCTCCCCCGAGGGCAAATCTTCCACTTTCACGGAGATCCTCGATTGCAGGAACATCGAAACGGACTGACTGGCCCCCGCTGTTAGCTGGACGCCATTGACGGTCACCTTGCCACCACCACCACCACCACCACCACCACTCTTTGGCAGCTGGGTAAAGTTGAGCAGCACTAGCTGATCCTTCTGAGCCCACTTGTGAAGAAAAAACAGACTGCTTGACAGGACAGCAACCTCTTTTCCCGCCTGTTTGCCGCTGTTGACCTGATTCACCGGAAAGCTCATCTGGCCGCTGCTCTGCAGCAGCTCAATGGCGGCGTTGTTGTAGTAGTAGGCAAAGAAGGAGCGCCCATCATCTTCCCCCAGGTGATGATCATCTTCAGTACTGGTACTAGCAATCGGGTTCAGCGTCAGCAGCACACTGACCCAGTCGAAACCGGCCAGACTGAGCAGTCCTCCCTGGTACAGTGGCCCAGTGCTGTGGTGGAGGATGGTCACCCGTCTGCCGGTGATGCCCAGAATCAGCAGACTGTCATTGAGGTGAATGCTGACGTCGTTCAGATCGAGGAATGTTGATGAGGAAGGAGCGCTCAACTCCCAACTGCAGCTCACTGGGTGGCTGCTCCTCTTCAGTCCGCTCAGGCTCAGATTGCCGTAGTTGCTGTAAGGACCAATTTGCAGGTCGGTCTTTCCATTCAGTTTGCAGTAGTTGGTCTCTTCTACAGTTGGAAATAAAAACAAAACTTAAAACTTATACTTTGAATCATTAAAATTCTGAAACTTACCAGCACTAGCCAAGAAGGCAAGAGCAAGCGTTGTAAAGAAGCAAAACAAAGTTTGAGCCATTTTTAATAAAAGCCTGACAATGTGTAAAAGTTTAATTTGAAAAAATAAGGAAAATTAAAAAGTTTAAATAGGGATAATGGTCAGTCTGAAAAAAAACTGTACAAACAAATGGCCAGTTAAACTTTGATCAGTGATAAAAAGGGGACACACAGGCAATGCAGTTGTGAATAATCAACTGACCAACAGTGACAGTGCAGGCAAACAATGCAATCTGAATGCAAAGATAAAAAATTGTTGACAGGGAAAAACACCAAAAAACTAAAAAATATTTACTTTTGCTTATGATTTTAAAAATAGAAAAAACACAACGTTTTATTTAAATTATAGTTTTAAAACATTTGGACTGTCGGAAGAGAAAATCCTTAAGCAAGAGTCAGCCAGCAGAAGAGTGGCGCACCGGACCTTGAGCGGACATTGCTGACATGCCGAAGAGTACTGACAAGTTGGAATGATGAGTATGCCAGCAAGTGAACAGTATAAGAAAAACCGCCACCGCTAGTGGCTGGTTAGTTGGAGATGAGCTACAGAGAGTACCACCAAGAGATGATGAAGATGCCTCCAACTCCACTCTATGAGATAGAGTGCTCAGTGACCTTTTCCTTCATCTATTATGCGAATAACACCGGTAATAACGAGATTCTGTACCAACTGTGAATTGACCAACCATAAACTGCGTAAGATCAGCTGTTTGTGTTTTGCTTGACTTTAGCAAAGTGCCTCCAGTCACCGATTTGTTCAGAAATAGACAAATTAAGAATCATGTATGATTGTTATTAGTCAAATTAGCAATTGACGTAAATCTACCAAATAGATTGGCAATTCCCTTTAGACTGAGAAGGTAAAACCAAACTGATAGTCCATATCACAACAGATAAATAAATAAAACTGATAACCAAAAAACACATTGTTTTAATAAATAAAAAATGCAATTTAAAAATAAAAATAAAAAAGAAATAGTGTTGTGTAGCTGCCAAAATCAAAGTGTTTCAGTGTTACAAAATTATAGTGGAGAAAAATAGAGTGCATTTAAAGTGGTAATAAAGGGATTAAAAAGGAAAGTAATAATGATTGTGATTGGCAAGTAATTGATTTTAACTGGAACGTTTCTTTAAAATTCAAGGAAAATCAATAAGACGATTGGTGCTGGCACTGCGTGAAGCAAGGTGACTCACAAGGCCATCATCATCACTAGAGTGTTCGCCCTCATCCATTTCACCACCATTAACCGGATACTTTTTCAACTTTTGAGAAGGCTTCGAGTAACGAGTATTGAGACCGGTTAGAGAGGTGCCATTGCTTGGAAACGAAAGCTCTTGATCTTCAAACACGTCATCGTCGTCATCTGAAATTAACAACGACGTAAACTCTTTATTTGTCAGCTTTTGATAGCTGGCCTGCTGAGCAGAGGCTGGCAATGAGGACGATTCTGAAGAAGGTGCTGAATCACGGTATGATCTGCTGGCACCGTTTCTCATCAACGAGGGGGACAGCTGCGAGGCCAGATCAATGTCCAGGCCGGTGCCCATGATGTCCCAGTCAACTTCGGTGATGTCGTTGTTCGGTGTTCGGCGAGGTGCTTTCTGCAAACAAAAAAAAGTTGAAACAAAGTTATTAGTATTCTATCGTTTTAAACTTTTCAAATGTTTACGTTTTTCTTCACGCTATTAGTATTTTGATGCACTTGCTGACTAAACAGCTCATCCTCGGCAGCGTCTTCTTCCTCTTCAGTGTCAAACGAGGAGTCCAGGTGTCGCTGTGGAGTGTACTGGCAGCTGTAGTGCTGTCCGCGGAGACCAACAAAGGAGGACTGCCGCTGAAAGCGGCCAAAAAGTGCCCTCAGAAAAGATGAGCTCTCTGAACCACTTCTCATCAGCCCACTGCCTCGACTTCCGTTCTTTCCACCTAAGGCAGTGATTGTCCTTTCCGCCGCCGCTGTCTTGCGTCGTCCCGAGCCGCTGCCCGTACTGCTGAAACCGGCCGTCAACACCAGACATATGCCCAGCATGAAGATGACCACAAAGCCGATGCCCACGTAGATGAGTACTGCAAATTAAAGAGAAATAGTAAAAATTACTATACTAAGCTTATTTAAAAACCCAGGCAGACAACACTTACAGTGCACCAGCTTTTCACTTCTCTCAATGTGCGGCTGTCCCTTGGCCAGGTGGCTGCGGACGTAGTCATTGCCGTCGACATCGTAGAGCGTCCTGGAGAGCATGCCGCGCACCCGGGCAAAGGAGCCATTGTGGCGGGGAAAGCGCTCCAGGGGAATGCCCACCAGGTGGAGCATCAACGGGTAGAGGTCGACGTTCTCGAAGACGGTCGGGTGGTGGTACGCCTCGCCGGAGCGGAAACGCGGCCCCTGGGCGACGAACAGCGGTCGCATGCTCGGCGCGCTGGCGTTGTAGCCGTGATTGCCCCACACCGGAAAGCCCTTCGGCCGCCAGCCGCCATTGTCGCCGATGACCACCTCGTGGCCGTCCTCGGCGACGAGGAACAGGTCCAGCAGGCGGCGGTTGGTGCCGGCGTAGTGCCACTCCGGCGGCACCTCGCTGCTCCGGTACACCTTGAAGTTGCCCGAGAAGAGCTGCTCAGCGCAGCGATTCAGGGCGTCTCGAACGGCGACCACCACCTTGTTGTGGTTGTTGCTGTTGTTGTTTGCAGTGTTTGCTAGAGTTCCAGTGGGGGCGGACTCGGCCACCAGCGAGTACACCGGCGACACGCCGTACATGCTGAAGCGGAGACCGGGAAAGAGCTTCTTCTCGCACTGCTCAATGTGAAAGACCGTCGAGGTGGAGTTGTGAATCTCGGCCATGCCGTGGTCGGAGAGGAAGATGACGTTGGTCAGGTGGGAGAGGCCCTTTTCGGTGATCTGCCGCCGAAAGTAGCCCACCAGGTCGTCCAGACGGCGCACCTGCTCCTTTACCTGCGCACTGAAGGGGCCGTACTCGTGAGCCGTGGAATCCGGTTCAGGCAGGTACACAAAGGCGACATTGGCCGGGGCGGCCGGATCAGTGAGCCAGTCGAGGGTGACGTCGACGCGACGGTACCAGTCCATTGCCTTGTCGTAGTCCTGCAGGTGGTGAACTCGGGTTCGATTTGGAGAGGAGGAAGAAGAAGAAGAAGAAGAGGAAGAGGAAGCAGTCCCATCAGTGTAGCTGGCAATGGAGCCCGGCCACTGCATTGCCCCGCTGAAGCGCACCCCCGGCTCGTACAGCTGATTGGCAATGTACAGCGGCACTGAGAGGTTGTTCATGTCCCACCAGAAGGCGGAGGGCGAGTCGACGTCAAAGTGACCAGGGTGGCCGTGGCTGTCCACCGAGGCGGAGGGATCGATGAACTCGTTGTTCACTACGCCGTGGTAGGGCTGGTAGAGGCCGGTGACGATCGATTGGTGATTCGGGTAGGTTTTCGTGACCATCGTCGACTTCATGTGTCCTGATTTGAAGAGAGAGAGAATGAAAGTTATTTAGTAAAGAGAGACTTAAGCTAAATAAAGCAAACTGGGTTACCTCTAACGCCGTCCTGAGCCAGAGCGTACAGATTGGGCGTGTCAGTGGCGGTGACGTAGTCATGGCGAAAGCCGTCAAAGCTGAAGACGACCAGTTTGAGTAGTTTTGCCGTCGGTGTACCTGATGAGTCAGCCGACGAGTTTATGCTTGAGTCCTTCAAAATGGGAGATGAGTTTACATTGCTGATGCCAGTGATAATGAGCAGCAGAAGAAGAAGAAGAAGAAGAGGAAGCTGTGAGGTATTAGCGTACCACCAACTTGTGTTGGCAGTGGGCTTCATTGCTGTTGTTGCACTGTGTACTACTGTTTCTGGCACTGGAACAAAGGGAATGGCAACCAGAAATGGTACTTTCCTACTGTTGAAGATCAATGGCTGGTGATTCCTGAAAAGCATTAAAAAGAAAGAAAATCAATAAAAAGACATTTGTACGATAACACTGAGCAGGAAAGTGAAAACCAGCTTGTCAAATAATAGTTTTATCATTAAATCTCTAGCCAGCAAAAGTAGTTTTCAAGCTTAAAACATCTATTCAGCAAAGTAAATCTATCTGGTTGTAAAATGTACTACTACTTGTTTAGCGTTTTAATAATCTAAAGTTATAATAAAATCAATATCTATTTATAGTATTTGAAAAAAGTTTGTTATAATAACATGATCCATTCCTCTTCTTGCTCAATCACTCTAACAATAACATTACAACCTAACAATTAAATTAATTGACTACGTCATTAGTTTTCAATTTAATTAGTACTATCAGACTACGACGCAAAAACTTACACATTGGAAATGTTTTGATTAACAATAACAAATCAAAACTAATTATGATGTTTATGGTAATCACAAAAATTGTTTCGAATATCTGAAAAAAATATTAATTAAAAATGATATCGTTTTAAAAATAAGGTCAAAGGTTACAGTGCAAAAGTTTTGGTTAGATAAAAGAAAGTTTTGATCTAGAGGAACAACAGTAAACTTTCTTAACAGCACAAGCGTCAATTTGAGAAGATTAGATAATAAACTTAAAAGTCTGAAGTGCTACTTACCACAAAGGTTACACCGCTTTCACCCTCCTCGCCATCCTCCTCATCACCACCACTTTCTTCCCCTTTATCACCGCTACTACCAGTGTTTAGTCAAACAGTTTAGTGTAAACACGTGTCAGAATGTGAGTTCACGTGGTGAATGGGTGACACGAGCGGTGGTGCAAGTGAGATACGAGAAAAAAGAGAGGGATCAGCACCTAAGCAGGTGATCTGAAAAGAGCCTCGTGAGCTGTGGCGATATCAGCGAGAAAACCAGGACTTTTGAATCTAATCATTTGCCTGGAAGAAAGGAAAACTTGTAGGCCAGTTGTTAGCAAAGGTAAAAACGCAATAGTGATCTTTGAAGTACTCCAAAGAATGGTCGATTCTTACCGATTCTAAAGGAAAACGGTGTGCGGACGTGCTAACAAGTGCTGAGTGGCAAGTGCCACAGTGCCGCAGTGGCCGTTGCGGCAGACCGACAGACCGACAGGCAGACAATCACAACAAACTGGCTGCCGAAAAGGTGCGAAAGCACCTAAGTAGAAACAGTCGCCACAGAAGGGACAGCAGCCACCAAACAAACATTGCTTTGCCACTGCTACTTCAGATGCGGCAGGTCAAATAGGAAGCATATGACATCGAGTCACAGTGTAAAGATTTAAATTTTTGATAAGTGTCAAGATAAGAAACTTGGTATTGTAATGATTAAAGTCCATACCGTACCGTCTGAATTCTCATCAACAGCGGCAGCTGAGCCACCGTCGTGAAAATAGTCGCCACCGTCGTCTCTTTTGCCCTCTCTCTCTCTCACACAGTCAAACAGAGAGCGCCAGCCAGCCAGCCAACCAGCCAACTAGCCAGCCACTTCTCGCTTACAGCTTTGGTGTCACTCGCTTGCCTCGTGTTTGCCAGCCTGTCTGCCATCCAGCCAGCACACTGCAGTGTGCTGCATTCTGACCGCACTCTGATCACATCGGTTGACGTCTTCTGCTGCTGCCGTTTCACCACTGGCAAAGTCACCACCACCACCACCACCACCAGTGATTGTTTCTTCTGTTCCTTCCCTTACCTCATCACCACTGCCCATTTGAAGTTGGCTAAGGTAAGAGATCAAAGGTTTCTGTTGTTGTTGTTGTTACTAACCAATTGCTGTAACCTTCACTCGCTTATTTACCGTTTTTCAACTTACCTTTTTTCCCTTTCCAGCACTCAACACTATTTATTCGCTCATCAGCTCACACATTCTCTTACCACTGCTCATCAACAAAACACCACTATCAAAACCGCTGCCATCATGTTCTCCCGTCAGCTTCAACGCCTTCTAAGCAACAGCGGCGATCTTTCCTCCTCATTTTTGGCCACCACCACCACAACGGCAGTTAGAGCGTTGTCTGGTTCCGGCGGCAAGGTGGCCTCTTTCCAGACGAAGCCCTTCAAGTTGCACCGACTTGAGTACGGCCCCTCAACTGAGGTGTCAGTCAGCGATGAGGACGCCCTCAAGTTCTACCGGGAAATGGCCACCGTCCGCCGACTGGAGGCGGCCGCCAATGCGCTGTACAAGGAGAAAGCGGTCAGAGGCTTCTGTCATCTGTACACCGGCCAGGAGGCAGTCTGCGTCGGCATGGAGGCCGCCATTACGTAAGAGCTTAGCTAGCCGAGTTTGATAAAATCGCAGTGATAACTAAAACTTATCAACTCTCTATTTGCCTCTACTTTGCCACAGCAAAAAGGACGCCGTCATCACCGCCTACCGCGCCCACGGCTGGACCTACGTCCGCGGCGTCAGTCTGGTGGGCGTGCTGGCCGAGCTGACCGGTCGAAAGACGGGCTGCGCCCGAGGAAAGGGCGGCTCCATGCACATGTACCACGATGTAAGTCTCCCTCTGAGCTTAAAACAAACATCATTGTAACCAAAACAATCCTCCCTTTCTTTTCGGCAGCGATTCTACGGCGGCAACGGCATCGTCGGCGCGCAGATGCCCCTCGGCGCCGGCATCGCCCTCGGCCAGAAGTACGCCGACAGCGGCGAGCTGACGCTGGCCCTCTGCGGCGACGGCGCCGCCAACCAGGGCCAGGTCTTCGAGGTGTACAACATGGCGAAGCTGTGGGGCCTGCCGGTGATCTTCATCACCGAAAACAACGGCTACGGCATGGGCACCAGCGCAGAGCGAGCGGCCGCCTCTCTGGACTACTACACCCGCGGCGACTACGTGCCCGGCGTTTGGGTCGATGGCATGGACGTGCTCGCCGTCAGAGAGGCGACCTCTTTTCTGGCGAAGGAGTGCCGCGAAGGCCGAGGGCCGTTTGTGATGGAGGTGGCCACCTATCGCTACCACGGCCACTCCGTCTCCGACCCGGGCACCAGCTACCGAACTCGAGAGGAGGTGCAGGAGGTGCGACAGAAGCGCGATCCAATTACCTCGTTCAAGGTTGGAACAAAACCTCTTTTCAGTTTTCCTTTTCCTTTTTGAGCTTTTTACTAAAGTAAGCCCTTTTTTCTTGTTTACAGGAGAAAATCATCGACGCCGGCCTGGTCACCGCCGACCAGCTGAAGGCAATCGACCTGGCGGTGCGCAAGGAGGTGGACGACGCGGTGAAGGCGGCCAAGTCCGATCCGGAGCTGGACCCCTCCGAGCTGTACAATGACATCTACTGCAACAACCTGGAGCCGACCATTCGCGGCATCACCCCCTTCACGACGCACCGCTCCATCAACACCGGCAAGGTGACCAACCTGTGAAGTGCAAGGGTAATCTAATACATTAAGCTAATATAAGGACGACTGAAAAAATGGCACTGAAATGGGAGGGAATCTTAACAGACTGATTAAGCTGTTCAAAGTTTTACCAGCTACACAACAGCAAGCAAAAGTTGTTTTTGTATCTTGTTATTATCTATTTTTAAATATAAAATTGTTGATTTAGACCACTAAGAAAACCATTTAGAAGTGGATATAACTTTTCTTTGTTTAAAAAAATTCAAAATTTGCGCGCAATTTTTTCTTTTTCAGTTTTAAGGGAGGAGCCTAAGCAGTTTGAAAAAAAAAACCTAACCAGTTAGACTCAACAGCGTGCTCGCCACTGTCCTCTGAGACAGGGACACACAGCAAAGTGCACACTAAACACAGTAGTGCTGTGTCTCCAGGGAATTCAGTCTGAAGGGCTATTTATTGGCGAGCGAGTTGCAGTGGCGGCCACCACTTCTTCCTCCACGCCGACCTCAGCTCACTTCCTGCGACAACAACACCGAACACTGAACAACAACACATCGCTTCAACACACCGCTGATCACACCATGTCGACTTCAACTGAAAAGGCTGACAATCTTCTTCTGGCCAGTAGTGCCACCACCACTCATCTGGACACCACGGACTGGTGGCAGGCGTATCAGTCCACCTTGCTGTTGGCCAACTTCGATGGCGACTCTCTGCAGCACATCTTCCGCCGCTTAGGGAACGCCCGCGATGTCGCTCACCTGGGCGTCACCTGTCGTCGACTGTACCACTACTTCAAGGTGGCGCAGAAGAGGACCAGAGCCGTTCGGCTAACCCACAAGTGGTCGGAAAGTGGTCAGATGCAGGAGCATAAGGCATTCTTTCGGCCATCAGCTAACATCAACATCAACAGCAGTAGCAGCAGCAGTGCTAGCAGCAGTGAGCAGCAGCCGGCTGAAAGGGAAACCCCCTTAACAGTACAAGTTCGCTCCACCTTTCACCGGACACTGTCTCCGATCAGAACAATTCACAGCGCCATCAGCGTCTACCCCAATCTACGCCACCTCGAGGTGTCGATCCCGTTAAAGTCGCACGAGCTGGACTTTCTCCTTGGCAGCCTGGCCGGTTCATTTCCCCTGCTGAACAACCTGCAGCTGTATCTCTTCTTCAACGTCATGGACTTCCGAAGCTGGGGCGAGCTGTGGCGGCCACTGGACACCCTTCGCCACCCCTCACTGCGCCACCTGACGGTGAGCCTCTTCGGCCGGCTGCACATCACCGTGCCAGAGAACGGCCCGGCGAGGGACATGCCGCCGCTGCCCATTCTCCGTCAGCTGACCAGCTTCACCTTCTTCGCCGACGAGGAGCTGTCCACGCTGCTGGAGATCATCCGCCGGCTGACCGGTAGCCCCTCCTCCACGGGCGCCCACCTGACGCCCGGCGAGGGGGCCCGCTTCGGCCTGCGACATCCCTTCAGCCAAAACCTGGTGGCGGTGGCGCCTCGAACCAGAGACCAAGGACCAGCTCACTTGGCGCCTGCCGACGACCATGGCAAGCTGCTCTCCTACTTCACCTTCCTGGAGGTGCGCTTCCTCAACTGGGCCGCCCTGAACGCGGAGCAATTTCTCGTCCACTACTTCTCACTGATCAGCTTTCTAGACGTCATGAAGGCGTCGATGCTCCACCTGCAGAAGGTGTCGGTGAGGCTTTCCGAGGCAATCGGCAAGGGCTTCACCATTGACTACCAGGTCACCTTCCAGGCGCTCGCCGCCCTGCCCCACCTGACGGAGCTCTCCATTGACCACAGCAGCTGTCCTCGGCTGAACCTGGTGACGGCGGTCACCATCACTGCTGAAACGGGGCAAACGAAACTCCACCAGCCGCCCCTTTGGCCCACCTTGCCCCCTCTTCCTTCAGTTCGTGTCCTCTCGCTGAAGCACTTCACCCACCACCACAACGACGCCGTGGAGCTCTTTCAGCTGGACCACTGCTTTCCCCGGCTGCGTCTGTTCAATCTTCACCTTGCGCACAGTGAATGTCCGGCCAATATGGCCGGCCTGCGACCAGGGGGTCCGCTTTCAGTCCGGCGGGCGCAGTCCTGTGCACGAGAGCTACTTCGTGGACTGGTGAAGTTGCCGAAAGAGGTTCGCTTTGGAAAGATGGAGCTGGTGTTTAATGCAAAGGTGCGCTTCAGCTCGCTGGAGAACCTGCAGTCTGGAACGGAGGATAAATGGTGAACTCACCTCAGCTCAATTAATCGAACCCATCTGTAAGAATTTGTACCGCTGCAAAACAGATCGCAGAATTTTTTCCTATTCATTTTCACAACATAATTTTGATGTATCAACTTGAAACGAACAACTGTAATGTGGATGTTATTATTAGTAGTTTGTAATGACAGTAGTGTACAAAAAGTATATTAATAAAGTAATCGTAAATTGCATTTTCAAGCAAAATAAAATTTACAGTGAAAAAAGTATAAAAGTTGAAAAGGGGATAAACACAAGTGGAAGGGAAAAACTGTGAAAACTAAAATTAGAACATGATAAACATGGGAGAAAATGTAGTCATTAAGATGTTTTGTGCATCATAGCAAAAAGACGTCAAATACAAATTTCACCTTGTCAAATGGTTGCACTTCTTTTCCCCACATTAAACAATGAAAACAACGACACTTGTTGTGTGATGATTGTGACAAAGTGATGACAATGATGAAAAATTGCTGCTGATAATGGTGGTACGGATGACAGTGTGTGTGTGTGTGTCTGTTGCTTTTACATTTGCTGACCGAAAGAAGTTGTGTTTCGATTTTCATAATTTTTTTGTGTGTAAACTACGATCGACTTAGCTCTTTGTAGGGGGAGGCATTGGCGTCGTCATCGTCGTCCGTTTCAGTGGGTCCAGGCGTCTGGTTGGTGAGCTGCTGCAGCTCCTGCTGCGTCGCCTTGGCGCCATTGGTGTTTGCCTGAGATGACGGCTTTTGGTCATTACCACCACCACCACCGCTTTTAGGCAACGCCTCACTGGTGGAGCTGATGATGGCGCTGTTCCCTCCGCTGAAGCGCGTCTTCAGGTGGTCCTTGTTCTGCAGGAGGAAGATGGCCACGAGGATGATGGCCACCAGGATGACGATGCACACGGCGGCGATGATGGCGTAGGTGGAGTAGGAGGAGCTGGCTGGCTCGTTATTGGCGCTGTTGGCGCCCGGGCTCACGTCGATGATGTCGTCATCATTGCCGGGAAGCTTGTCGCCATTGCCGCCGTTGTTGTTGTTGTTGTGATCCGGGTTGACCACTTCCGGTGCGGCGGTGGTCGTCGTGGTTGTTGTAGTAGTGGTGGTCGTCGTCGTCGTCGTGATGATCGTCTGATCGCAGATGAACTTCCACCGACCCTTATTCAGGTCGACGGTGACCCAGTCGCTGTAGGCGCGAGCCTCGCTGCTGATAATCGCAGCATTGCCAGCATTGCCAGCATTGCCACCACCACCACCACCGGTTTCTTTGCCGTTAATGGCCACTGCCCGGATTCGAATGGTCGAGTTGAGGCTGTCCGCATTGACCTTGATGTCCTCCGGCTGGAGGGGACCATTGGCCTGGTACTCGTACTGCCCCTCCAAGCCGCAGTCCCTCTTGTTCAGTGGCCACCCATCCTGGCCAATACCGTTTTCAGCATTGGTCTGCTTCTGTGCCGGTGTGCTCTCTCCAATGGTGCCATTGTTCGGCTGCATGCACCAGTTGAAGGCGTACCGCTCCGGCGGCGCCCCATCTCCATTTAGGATGAACTCCATCTTGACCATGTACTCAATGGAGCTGCCGTAGTTGTAGTTGATCTGACAGCGGGGCGTGTACACCACTGAGGGCTTTTCCGGCGTCACAAAGTAGGGCGTGTCGAAGGTGACCGGGGCGGACTGGTCGCCGGTGAAGCGGCCGTTCAGTACGGCCACGGTGACATTGTAACGGGTTCGGGGCATCAGCTGGTGCGTGGTGAAGCTGATCGGGGCGGTGGAGTTGTCGGTGACCAGCTGTTCCAGCTTCTCAGAGGTGGAGTGGTTTGAGGTGAAGGTCAGCTTGTAGCCTGTTGAGGAGAGTGGTTGATGAGAAAGAAGATTAGAAATGGAAAAAGGCAAAATCTAAACCCCCTCCCCCCAACCTTTAAAGTTTCCATTGACCGACTCTACGGGAACTGGCGCCCAGCTGAAGGTGGCCGTATTGCCGTCCACGACTCGCGTCACATTAAGTCGGGCGGGAACCGCCGTCGGTCGCTCCTCCTGGAAGTGTATCTCGTGCTCAATCAGTGGCGCCTTGCTGACGCCCAGCGGGTTCCGCGCCTCCACCGAGACGGTGTACCGCTGGCCGGCCACCAGCTGCGAGTCCTTGATCAGCAGCTCTCCCTGGCCGGCCTGCGTCACCACCCGCTTCACCACCAGCGACTGGCTGACCAGCTCCGTCTGACCTGGCTCCAGAATCTGGTCACCCGCTTCTCCTCCTCTTCGAAGATTTCCCTCCTCCTCCTCGCCTTCCTTGCGAATGTACACGGTGTAGGAGGCGCCATCCGCGCCTCGGTCGCTCATCTCCAGCGGGCGCCACTTCACCAGAACGCTATTCGGCTCACCGGCCAGCGAGTAGGCGGAGATGAACTGCGGATGGCGGACGGGGACGTCGATGAAGGTGGTGCAGTTGAAGGGAACTGACGGCCGACTTCGCCGACCCCCCCTGAAGACCGCCTCCAGGCGGAAGGAGTAGGGCGTGTTCGGCTTGAGGGTGTTGGGCAGCGCCAGCTGGTGCTCGGTCACTTTACGTCTAAAGTCAAAGGGCTCCCAGCCGGTGGAGTTGGCTTGATCGGGGTGGTTGTTCCGCTTGTAGATGATGTAGTGGTCGGGAACGGTGGCGGCGGCGGCGGAGTTTGATGCCGGGTAATCACCATCGCTGGCGCTTTCCGGTGGACTGTACGACCAGAAGAGTGTGGCATGCGATCGGCGACACTGTGATCGACCAGTGTCAATCACTGGCGGCGGGGCGAGCGGTCTTTTTGCTATGGTGGGCGCCTTTTGCAGGTGCCGAAGCTCGGGCAGCGGCAGGCCGGTGCCATTAAGGCCGGCCACCTCAGTGGCGTTTACCTCGCCGAGGGGAAAGCTGGAATTGGTCAGGTCCAGCGAGGTGAAAGGTGAAAATAGTGGGGAGGAGGAGTTGAGTTTTAGAAATTCAGCTCGGGATGAATTGAGTGAGAAGGAGGAGGAGGGGTCGTTTGAGGAGGAGGTGTTCAGAGAGGTGACGAGCGGAAGGGAGGTGTCATTTCCCTCTGCGGGTAGAATGATGGCATCGTGGTCGACGTTTGGCAGGGCCGGGTTTTGCAGAAGCGGCACTGCTGCTGTCAGACTGATGATTGTAAAAACTGCTGCCGCTTCAAAAAGGAGGGCCAAACAAGACACTTTCCGTACTGCCAACATGATGGCCGAGAACTTGAAACGTTTGTGTTGTTGTGACTTTTCCAAAAAATTCAATAGTTCATTGACAAACAGAATGCAAAAACAAAAAACATTGACAAATTAAACTGTAAGCAACAATTTGGACGATCACATCACTCGGTAAAAGTTATGGTCATGTGAATGGTAGAACTATTATCAGAACTACTAGTAGATCATCTAAACCAGAAGTTGATGATGATGATGATGATGATGACGATGAGGAGGAGCAATATTAGCAATAGAAAGGAAAACGGAACAACCTCTGTTGTTTGAAACTGCGCACAACACAGAACATGTAAAAAGAAAAAAAGTAAAAATAGAGATTGAGATTGAGATCGAGAAGGGGAAAACAGGAGAAAGTTGTAGCCAAAAACTGATAAGGACAAACTGAGCTGAGCTGTGCTGAACAGCAGCCGACGATGTCAGTTGGCGGACTGGCGGGCAAGAATGCAGGACAGGCAGATTAAATTAGATGAGAGAAAGAGAGAGAAAGAAAGAGAGAGCAAGAAGATGAAGCAAGGAAGGCGAGGAGCAATAGAACATCCGCCGATAGAGGTTTTTGGCTTATCCGTCTCTCCTGGATACCAAATAGATTAGAGCGCAATTGGGTATATTAGCAGATGGTCACAGTGGTAGGTTGGATGGATGGTAGGGCAGACAAACGGTAGTGGTGATTGCTCCCTCCATCACCGCCATCACCGCCATCACCATCACCACCGCCAATTTTGGAGTGCAGTAGATATGATGTTGCTACTGTGGATGATAAAATCGGGTGCGATTGCAGAAACCACCATCCACTTGACGACCGCCTCAGCCGACGCCCTCGAAACGAGAAAGAGAGAAAGAAAAAGAAAGAGAAAAAGAGAGCTTTCAAGCCAGTGGAACCAGCAACGTCGAAAATGAGGACCCCGCAGTAAAAGCTGTGTCTAGTGTGTGTTTAGTGTATCATCGATGAGAAGAGAGTAATTACACACAGAGAGAAAGAGAAAGAGAGAGAGAGAGAGAGAGAGAGAGAGAGAGAGAGAGAGAAGGAAAAAGAAAGAAGGCAGAAAGAGAGCAGGCACAATCTCAGGGAGCAAAAACAAATATTTACCGATTTCTCTCTTTTGCTGATCCCAGTCGAACTTTGGCCCCAAAAAGTGCAACAACTGCCGTCACCACTTAAGGTCAGATGAGAAAGGCAAATGAAAGCAGCCACAAAAGATCAAACGAATGACAAAAAGAGACCTTTGCCGTTTGATACAGGGGGGGACATTGATTGTCATCATCGGCGCAATCGTTGACAGTTAATGGCAGTTGAAGCTCCTCTCTGTTGAAGTAGTTACAACAGTTGCGACAGTTTCAGCATGTGAAGTCGATGCTTTCTGCCGACTGTTGTTTTCTTTTGCTTTCCCTCCCAGCCAATCACTGTTTACCTTTCGATCTCTCGGCCTGTGTGTGTGCTTACTGTGTATCAGTTTGTCTGTCTGGTCTGCTGTGTGTGTGTGCGTAAGTGTATTTGTCGAATTGAATCGTTAGTGAGTGGTGGTGACGGTGGTGAATCAGCCTGGTCGTAAAGTGCACCACCACCACCACTGTCTGGCTGCCACCGAAGCTGTTCACCCACGCTAATCGATGGGTCACAAAGTGGCACACACAACGACACCGACACCGAGCACACATTCCCACAACATTGCAGTGTCAATGCACTTTACCGAACCCGGCAAATGCGGTATTGTTTTGATTACTATTATTTGGCAGCTTACTTTGGTTGCCAATTAGGAGAATCAGGAGAAGGAAGGGAGAGGGGAGAAGAGGGGTGAAGTGTAAATGAACTCTTCAGCCGCCTGAATGTGCTTGCTGATTAGTTCTTCCAATAGTTACAGTTTCATTAATTAACTGTCTGCAGCATTTTCTTTAATACCGGCTGTTTAGTCTGAAGCACATCGGCAGCATTTTCAAACAGAAAAGGGGGGGGGGAAAGATACAAAACGCAAAAAAGGATAGAATGATTAAGAAAGTGTGTTCATAGCAAAGAAAAAAGACAGTTTTGTCTCCTTTACTGATGTAGGTAGTGTGGACGTTTAGTGTGATAAGAACACAAACAGCGTGTACACATTACCACCTGAGATTACCGACATTTGTTGCAACATACCAATTGTGTGTGTGTGCACAGTGGGCACAGTGACAAAGTTGGGTGAAGTCTGATGATAACACAAAAAAGTTAAAAACAAAAAAAAGTTGGTTGCATTTACAAGTAGTTTTTCTCTTTTCCGTTGCACTGCTCAGCAACACTGTCAAAAAAACTGAACGCCATTTCCAATGTGTGTTGCAAAGTTAGTAATGCTACAGTGCAAAAGTTATTATCAGTTTACTAATAATTCCAGGCTAATTTTGAGCGGGCGTTGGATGTTGACTTTGTTTCTTTTTTCTATTTTTCTTGTTTATAACAGAGTAGTCGCAAATTTTACAATTGTTGTCATCACCATCATCATCATCATTATCACCATTCCCATTAGATTAGATGCCGGTAGATAGAGCACCTGTTAATGTACTTTCTCTTTGTTTGCACTTGCCGCATTTTTGCATGCAAAAACGTGCAAAATATAATAGAGACACTGAAACAGCAAATCACAGTTGCTCTAATTCAGCACTGACAGTCACCATCATCATCAAAATCATCATCTACTAAATCACAATCAATTAAGATCAAGGGCAGTTGTTAAGTTGCACTTTCTTTACCAAATTCTCCCTTTCTTTCTTTTTAGTTCCAGTTATCACCCCTAACTGATGAGGGTTTAGCAATGACAAAGCCAATGTGTGTGTGTGTGTGTATGTGTTTACCGTCATCATCATCCCCATCATTGCCAATGTCAGCATCAACACTGTCCTTTCTGTCCTCCAGTTTTTCCTCACCCTCCTTACTTCTTATTATTTTACTCTCCTGCAGGCACACATTTTTTTGTCGTCGTCGTCGTCGTCTAGTAGAGCAAAACACACACAGCAAAAAAAGGTTAACCTCACCCCTTAGACAAACACCAAGTGGAGAGATGAAAGAAGAAGGTAGATCATGTAGAACACACTACTCTGATTTACCTCTTTTCTTTGCTTTTTGGCGGGCAACAATAACACAGAGAGTGAGTGTCCAGACGACAGACTGTGTCAATAATCAGCCCTCACCGGCAACAAAATGTGAGTGTCGGCTGGCTAGTGCAATCGGCAGGCGTCAGTTTAGCAATGTGGAGGAAAAGAAAGGAGAAGAGATAGCCTAATTATGAAGGAGGTAAAAACGAGCAAGAAAGTGCTAATCTCTTTGGCGTCACACTTGCCGTTGCTAATCGTTCCACTCGGAAGAGCTCTTAATTGTGGTATTTTAGTGGCATTTTTAGGAATTGTATATGTTTTGAAATGTTTGCAACTCTGGCAATATAAACACTCAAAATGGTGGTCGCTTAATGAAATTTTAATAGAAAAATTTTAATTTGTTTTTTAGAAAAAAACTAGAATAAATTAAAAGTCATGTAGAATTTATTGGTGGATTTAATTTAATTTATTGCATGTACACAAACTTTCCAATGTTTTCTTTGCTTTCTGTTATCTTTCCATTGCTGGCTATTTGTTTGTGTGTGCTTACGATTTGAAGCCTAATGCTAGTTATTGATATAATCTGTTTTGGTTTTATTTACCTAATATAAAAATAAAACAAAGTTGGCAACAGCGATTTTACAAAAGAAATCCAAATAAAAAATGCAAAAAAAATTTTTATAATAATTTTGTGTTAGCAAAAAATGTGTATTTTTAAAGTTTTTATTTTTGTTACAAAAGTTTATTGTGTTTTAAATTTATTTACATAAGATTGAGCATTTTGTAAAAGTAGAACTGTCTGTTATTGGCAATCAGCAGTTAACACATTTTGCATATTTCAATTGTGTAAAAATTTTTATGAAAAGATGACAAACCAGTCGTTAGTTTTGTGCAAAAGTATTAAAAAATGAAACACAAAAATTTAAACTAGTAGTTTACTTTTTGCATTAAGTTAGTTAAGCAGGCGTTGTCGTTTAACTAGAAATAAGTTTGTAATTTAAAAAGTTAATTACCATTTAAAAGTAATTAAACAAAAAAATATTTACTTTGTTGTTCACCATTTATTTTGTCCAAATCGAGTATGAGCCCGAATCCATTGTCATAATCCTGGTTTTCAATGTCAAAAGGCTGATTTTGTGTATCTGAAAGCAAATAATAATAAAAAACTTAAATTGAGGTTAAGAAGTGTGATTTGTAAAAAATTTACGTTGTTGATTTTCTCTTAAGTATTCAGCGTCTACAAAATTGCACTGTGGAGGTAGCACTGCAGGATACAAAAACTGGTTAATACAATTCATGCCAATTTTAATATGCTCAAATGTGTCCTTGATACCTGCTCCAATTTGAAATCATAAAGTTGTTTTTAGTAAAAATGATAAATTAAAATTAGTTTTAAAAACACAAAAAATATTTACTATTTAAAGAGCCGGGATATGTTTGAAAAATATTGAATGGTGCAGCTTCTCCGATAGTTCCCACTAAAAACAAACACAATTATTAGTTTAAATGCATTTAAATCTTGTGCAATATAAATTTTACAATGCAAGTTTCGAAATCTTGAAAATGTATGAATTGGCGGCAATGAATTTGAAGTTGAAGGATTTGGAAATGTTGCTAAAAAACCAACATTTTTACATTAATTTTAGAAAAAAAATTTGATAAAAGGTAAATTAAATTTATCACATTTTTAAAACTTACTTTCTGGCTGAACGGTGACATCTGGAGTTGACAATGATGACAAATTGCGCAAAGGCTCAACGGCCGGCTCTTCTGATTGAACGTTTTGATTGCTGTCTACAAAATAGTAAAATTTTTAAAAATGTAAGTAAAAATATAAAATATCTGAATTAAAGTAAAAGTATTTAGTGTTTCAATTAATGTTTACCATTTAAATTTTCCTGAATAGAAGAAGGTGGCAAAATAACCTCCTCATTTGAAGGTGAAAGCTGTTTGCTTTTAGGACTGTTAAATTCTGATGTCTCAACAGAAGGTTGAGCGCAACTTTGGTTTGCAACTTGCTCAAAAGCTGGTGATGAGCCTTGTGGTTGAGTTTTATCTGAAAAAAGTATAAACAATTAAGTAAATAACACAATACTATATTTTAAAGCTTTACCAGGAGTTGACAGTAATGTTTGGTGCAAGTTTGGTGACAAAAAAGAAACAGAAGTAGAAGATTGATCGGCAAGTTCAGTTTGTTGTGCCAAATCAATTTTATTTTTTGAGCTGCATGTTTCATTTTCTTTTGAAATAGAGACATTGATGCCACGAATGGAAAAGCTGTTGTCGCATTTTGCCAATTCAGGTGACAAATCATTGTTCTGCTCGACAGTGATTTCAGAAACAAGGTGACATGGGGAACTGTTACCTTCAAGCGTTGTTACATTTTGCTCAATATCAGCATTTACACGCATATCTTCATTACTGGCAAAATTAAAATTTGCGCTTGGCGAGCAGGCTAATTGATTGAAAAAGCAAAACGAAATTTGTTTAAGTCACAATTACAAAAATAAAAGTTTTTAAGTGTTTTGAAATTGGTAGCACTTACAAGCAGAATCGTCACTCGAAGGAGAGTACACGGGAGACTTTTTCTCTAGTTCAATGATTTCTAAAGCACCACAAACATCGGTGTCTGTAAACAAAAAACCACAAAAATCTTTAAATGACTGAAAAATATTTTGAATGCTCACCTTGATTACTGCTGCTTTCACCGATAATAGGCAAAACGATTGAAGAAGGCGATTGTCTCAAACTGTTGGTAAAAATGTCGTCATCTGTTGAGACACTGCTCTGTTCCTTCTCAGTTTCCTCATTTTGATTACCAGAATCAGCATCTTCATTTTGATCGCCTGAATCAGCTTTTTCATTTTGACTGCTAAAATCAACTTCCTCACTCTGATCGATAGATTCAACCTCTTCAGTTTGATCAACAAAATCAGTGTTTTCATTTTGTTCGCTCGAATCAGCATCAGCTTTTAATGTAGACTTTGCAGTGTCAGTGAGTATCATGTGCTCGCTACTTTCACTGTTTTCAGCATTTTCATTCTTGCTGCCATCTTCAGTTTCCATTGCTTCCATTTCAATGTGTTTTGCAGCAATTTCAATGGCATTGTTCCCTTCAATTTCACCATTTAGGTTGCTCGTAACATTGTCCTTGCCATTTACGTTTTTATCGTCACCAGTGTCACCCTTAGCGAACTGAGTCACATTTTCTACGCTTTCATTTTGAGTCAAAGCGGAAATATCATTGGCCACCTCATTGCTACTTTCACTGCTGTTTTGAGCCATTTGTTCACTGCTGATGTTCTTTTCAGTAACAGCAACAACCGTCAAGCTAGATGAGCTCACCACTGACTGTTCCACTGCATCATCCTCAACTTCCATTGGCACAACAACGTTTTCACAAACTGAATCGTCATTCTGATGCACTACTGAAGAATCGGCTAACATAGTTAATTGAAAAAATAAATGGAAAACAAGTGTAAGAAAATTAAATAATGACAAATAAAATAAAAATTACCGGAGATTTGAGATCGAGCTGTAACTCTCTTTGCAGAGAGTCGTTTATTTTTCTTCAACATTGACTTGAATTTTTCCCTTTCTTTGCAAACTCGTTTTTTCTCATTTTGCACAAATGGCTCTTGAGCTTTCCATTCACAAATACTATCAGCGCCGAACAACTTCTTAGCTACAAATTTTTCAATAAAAAAATCATAACTAACAGAGCTTGCAATTTTAAAATAATAAGTTTTGTTTACCAACAAAGTTGTCATCGGTGTCCTGCAGTCTTGGCCGGCTAGTCATTAAATGGCTTACTGACTGCCGCAACTCAGCACAAGTTGTCATTTCTGGCTCAAGCAGCCTGAACTGGTCAGAATCAATTTCATCTTTATACACAAAGCCAATGTTCCAATTGACCAGAGACCACAAGTTTCCCTCATCGTCAAATCCCAAATCAATGATCTTGTAAGCATCTGCATGTTGGTTGCTCAATTTTTCGGCTATTTTACCCAATTCATAGCCAACTTGTTCCATTTGCTCCAAAGTGTTGGCAAGTGCATCCTTCCGCAAAGTGAAATAGCTATAGTTGCTCTGATCGGCGAGTACTTCTTTTAATGCAGAACTAAAAGTTTTCTCCTTTGTTTTGAGCCAGGAACAGGGCCAGAGAACAGCGTACAGTTTGCCTTCACAACCGTCATCATAGCAGCCAAGAATGGCAATTATGTCAGGTTTGGGGTTATTGTTCTGGTAAATCTTGTCTGGATCAATCACTGCAAAGCCATTTGAGTCCTAAATGTAAAATTAAAGTATGCTAAGTTATTGAAAAACTATAACTTTGACATTTAAAAGCACTAACCCGTTCATCAATGATAGTATTGGGTTGCTGAGCAAGCATTCGGATGCGAACGTCAGCTTTTGACTTGTTCTTAACGTATGCTTTCAACCTGTTCAACGTTGACAAATGCTTTGACAGGTTCAAATCTAAAAAATTAATGTCAACTGTTGTATTATTGATTGAAAACTAACAACTTTACAAAATTGTTTTTAATTTTTGAAAATCATTATAAATTTTAACACAAGATGGCTTATAAAACAGTTCATAAAACTGTAATTATTATCAGCAACCTAGCAATAGCTTTTATTTATTTTTTGCAACTGACTATAATAAAAAATAAAAAATTTACTTACGTTTGACAGCCCGAATTACTTTTTTAAATCTCGCATTAGCCATAGTTTCCAAATTCAAGATTCACAAATCTGCAAAATATAAGTTAAACAACCCCATTCAGATTAAATTACAAAAACAAAACCCATGTAAAAGCAATAAATTATTTAGCAAGTAACAGCAACTAACAATTCAATTAAATACCATCATTTGGCTAAATTAGCATTTAACACCTAATTTGTCAAAAAAGTGTTCACACACGCAATTAGGCACCTTTAAACTACAGGTGTATATTTACTAGAAGAGCAGGTAACAAATGAGAACAGTAGACAATTTACTACTACCTGACAGTTTAATAGTTTGGCGGTAATGAAGTGCAATGATCTGCACTGAGCACGGCTTGTGGGGAAAGCAAGCAAGAGGAGCAATGTGAATAATGAATGAAAAGGGAAAAAGAGAGGGAAACCAGGCATGGATTCACAGTGATCTATTTGTCACAATGTGTGTGCGTGTTCTTTGTCGGAGCACAGTTCAGTGAACACACTGAGGTGTACTGAACAAAAGAAAAGATCTAAATGTGTGTGTATTCTCTGTTGTGATTTTCCGATGACAAATGACCACAACACAAAGGAAAACGAAAGACAAATAGAAAAAAAGAAAAAGAGAGAGAGAGAGAGAGGGACAACACTTCAGAAGGCAAACACAAAGTAAAAAAGGGAGCACTGAAGCATGGAACAAAAACTGAAAACAAGTAAAGAGAGAGGAATAGAGGAAGAATCAGTGTCCAAGTTTGCGTGTAATGTGATAATCAGTCAACAAAAAGCAGTAGGCAAGACATACTACTAATATTAGTGAGGCTCCGAAATTGAACACTAATGATAGACTGGCAGTTTTTTACTGGACTATAATGCACTGACTATAAATGCAACCACACTTTGTTCGCATCAAGGAAAAGTAATTAAATGATTTTTCGTAAAAAAGACAGCGCAAAATTTTTTAAGAGTAATTATGTAAAACAAATCAATAACTAGACAGCGCAATTAAAACAATGAAAAATGATGCAAACCTTTGCATTTCAAATAAAAATCATGTTAAAGTAATAATGACATTGTAGCATGAAAAGTAGTTAGTTGTCTTTTTTGCTAGACAATACAGCACAATAATCAAAGTAATTCAATGTGAATTTAAGCATATGGCTTCATTGGCAATGCAGCCAGCGTTGAGCACTTGCGCCAATTTAATGGACACAATAAAAACATGCACTACTCGTTACTGAACAAATTTTAAAGTTTTAAATCTTGTATTATTGTAACAAGTAAACTAAACTAAAAACTCAATACAAGCAGACAAAAGAGAAAAAGGGTGCTTACCAAGTGCGATGGCAAAAGAAAAAAAGCAAGTCGTCTGAAGTAGTGCGTAGCAGGCAGCAACAGCAGCAGCAAAAGAGGAAAAGGACGTGAAAGTGCTTGCCCAAAGTTGAAAGCAGGGAAAGCAGGGAAAGCAGGGTCTGTAAAATCAAAAGTTTAGAATGAGAAAAGTTTTGAGCATGATAAAACGGGAACGATATGCAGTGTAATAAATCAGCTAAGATAAGCATGCAACTATTATAATGGCTAATGATGATTACAATCAAATGAGACAAAGGAGGGTTACCTATTTGAGGGCTGCCACAAACAGGCAAAGCACGCAAATTGGGCTAATTAGAAAGAAGTCCGATTGCGTTTCAGCACCCGCTCACTGCTAGCAAATGAACGCCAGTTCTATGTGACGGTTGACTGACTGACTGACTGACTGAATTGAGCAACAGCAGCAGCAAGAGCACCCCTTTGTTTCAAGTTTTCAAACGCGACCGTCCTCGGCCGACGAAGTGACAGACACTGTCAAGGCAGCAGCAAGAGTCAATGAACAACTAAGAGAGAAGAAGAGAAGAGGAGAAGAGGACACAGACGGCAGGTCTCGTGATCAACTGAAAAGCAGGGACACGAGAAGAACAGGGAAGAGAGAGAGAGAGAGAGAGAGAGAGAGAGAGAGAGAGAGAGAGAGAGAG
>JAALOO010000270.1_pt1 | contig 48948 bp, 37 predicted proteins | sample 7257641 | NCBI WGS metagenome assembly JAALOO01 (sample SAMN14085613, study PRJNA598686) | mite metagenome | biome: ENVO:01001000; feature: ENVO:01001002; material: ENVO:01001226; isolation source: single female mite from University of Michigan culture on fish food culture... ...
GGGACAGCCAGAAATAGGAAATTGAATATTTTTACTGAGTGACACAGGAAACAGGAGGTCAAATAAAAATAAGTAAAAATATAAATTCAATTTTTAAGCTTTAAACACAAAAATCAAAACAAAAATTGCTTTTAGGCTTAGCATGCTTTGCTCAATAAGTAGTTACGACGTAATTTATGTTTCAATTTAAAAACATTTTACAAATTGCATCTACAGATTAACAGCAAACAACAACAATAACATATTTACAGTTGCTCAAAATAAAATGTTTGCACTAGGCAGCTGTTCCATTACCAAAACAATTTACACTTTTCTTATTATGCCATTTTTCTTCCCCAGCAACCACCTTTGTTTGTCCAGTGGCCATTTAATTGAAGCCATTAAGAAAATGAATCAGTTTTCGACAGAAAGAATTAGAAAAAGGAGATGCGAGAAACTGAAGAAAATAACAACAAAACAGACTGATCGATTAGACTGATAGCAAATAGAAAGTGGAAAGTGGGGCTCTAGGTAGAAAACGGAAAATTTATATTGATGAGAAAAATGATACTGACAATACATTATCCAAATAATTAAATGTGCAGCAAATGAAATAATGGCATAAGTAAACTAAAATTGAGGAATTGTTGCATAGTTTATTTCAAGCAATTGCAGCACTAAGCGACTCTGGCATAATTTTTACTCTACTTTAGCCCACAATTCCATTAGGTTTTGCTTGTAGCAAATTGCTTGATACCTTTTTTCCGGCATTCACTGTATCTTCGATTTTTTCGATTGATTGCGTCTAATTCTTGCACCTAACACTATCACATCACAGCTGACTGTAATTTTTGCTGATGAACAAATGTTAGGCTACTGCAATAACATCAAAGTTTAGAAACAGAGAAAAGGCTCACCGAAGATAAAGTGAAAGTGCACACTAACATTAACACTTTTCTGCTTGGGTGACTTTGATGTGAAGAGCATAATGCATTGAACTGAGCGGTTGTAAATAAAAATAGGCGGTCAGAGAGGTGGCATTGGCTGGTAAATGGAACAATTGAAAAACGACAAAATAGACATAGGAAGCAAGTATTTGTCAAAAAATCAAAATTTAAGAGAACATATGGTGGTTGGTTATAAAAACTAAAAATAAACTATTGCTTATTAAAACTTTTACTATAAATTTTTTATTATGACTGACCAATTTTAAAAATGAAATTTTATTTTTAAAAATCAACTAAATTAAATTTTGTTAAAACTACGTAAAAAATGTATCAGCAACTAAATAAGCTATTCATGCAGCATAAAAATCATAACGACTAATGTTAAACTACAATTAGCATTGCCGCACAAGCAAACAAAACAAAAAAAAGCCTGAATTGATTTTAATAAAAAAGTGTTGAATACAGTTGCAAATAAGGTAAATTGAAGTGAATCACAGTCACGACCAGTGAAAGCAAAAATGAGAGCCACTTTGAAAGCAACACATTTGAAACAACTGAAGAAAAGAAAACGAGAGCGAAAATGATAGGCAACGTGAGTCGAGAGGAGAAAACGAACAGAATGGAACAAATCAAAATGGTGTGAAGTAGACGACAAACGAAAGGAAGAGTGACACAGTGAATGAAGGAAGGAATGGAAAACGGTGATGGAGCAGGCAGTCAGTTCGAACAGACTGCTCGCTGGAGTGCTTGCAGAGGGAGAGAGAGAGTGGCTACATAGTGCCGCCTATGTCATGCCGGTAAGTGGGGAGAGCAACAGAGCTGCTAAAGGTGAACGGTCCAGGGAAAAGGGTGGAGACAGTGAGAGAGTGAGGGGCAAAAAGCAGTGCCTATGCGCAGCAATCGCCGCTGTTTGGTGCCATTTTGGGCTGACAAACTGCCTACTGATAATTCAGCAGTCGATATTAATATCTCTGTCTCTGCTTCTTTGTAGATACAGCCTGGACCAACAAATTTTTAGCACACTCATTCTCTTTAACCTTTTTTGCACCAGTGATGACTTGGGTGATGAGTCCCAGAGAGACTGAGCTTCGGTGTTAGAAGTGTATGAGAAAGAAAAAGTGAATTTACAGTACATATTTGATTGGAAACTTAATAAACTGTCAAAATCAAAATGTTTGCAAATGTTTCTCAGAAATGATGCTCAGTATCAAGTGACATTATGGGAAAATTTGTCTACAAAACATAATTAAAAGTGACATTACTGGAACTTTAAAACATTTTAAATCCCAAAGATTTTAAAACGCACAAAACTAGTTATCAGTTAACAGTTCTACTACTAGTAACTGTAATTTACAAATCGACAAATAGTTGCTCTCCGGTAACACACAAGTTTGTCAATTGATCAAGTGAAACGTTCGCATGTTGAATGCATTTTTAAAATTTGTCAATTCAATTTCAACTCAACTTTTTTAAGTAAACCGTTTTGAAATTTTACTTAAAAGCTTTGTAACACAAGAAATAGGAATACTTTGTTATTTTAAAAATATATTATTTTGTTTTGTGTTTTAAAAATTTTATATCTGCCTAAAGGCATTTAAGTTTTTAAGTGCATTTACAGTTGAAATCTTTAAAAATGATATTTTTAGATTTTTGTGACACTTTCAATAAATCAAAATGTTTTTTATTTTCTAAATGCATTTTCAAAAACCGTTTTTAAACTTAAAAATATTTTAGAAAAAGCTCCTATTACAAAATTATTAAAAACTCAGTGGTGGCATCAATTTGTAACAGCGATTTTTTCGTTTTTGATAAACCACAGATTGTTTGTTGAAAAACAATTTTATTATTATTCACATAGTATCCAAAAATTAATATGTTAAACTAAAAGTTTTTTAATTACTCCTGTTTTTGAAACTAATTTAAAAACAACTAAACATTAAGATTAAGCGTGCAACGTTATAATGCTACAATGTGGTTATTTTTTATACATTCGTTTACTGTATGTATTCGTCAGTAAAAAGTTTGCTTTGTTTAACAATTTTTTTTTCAGAACACTTTGCAAACTAATACGCCATCTATGAATTCAGATTAAAAATAAAATTTGTAACACAAATCTAAATAATTTTTAAGAGTTTATTTGGCAAAAAAATAATAGTACTTTTTAGCCATTTTATAGCAAAAAAGTTACTAAATGGATTTCCAATGTGCATTAAAAACTGACAAAAAAATTCAAGAATTACATTTCAAGGTGCAAATTAAAAAATGAAACATTTGAGTAACAACATTTGTGATTTGAGCACATTTTTCAAAAATTTTAAATAAAATTTGAAAATTAAATTTTAATTTTTTTAAGTCATATTTTCACAATAAATAAAAAAACCTTCATATAAAAAAACAATGTTTCATTTTTTTAAATTTTATTTTAATTTTATTATAAAAATAAAATCAAATAACCATGAATTAATTTTTATCATTGTAAAGTCTATCATAACAAATATCAAGTTAAAAAATATTTATAATTTATTCCTACCTTTCTCCGTCATCTTTATAATCAGCATTGCCAAGTAGTTTGTGACGATAACGTGGAGGTAAAGGCGAACCAAGCAGAGCTGCTGCGTTTGGCGGCGGAGTTTCGGCGAAATCTCCTCGAAACCGAGAGTCAGTAATCTCAAAGTCTATGTTAGCCGACGAAGGCGATGAAGCATTTGAACGGTTCATTGTTTATTCTGTAATAAAAAAATACACAATTAATTATATGTTTTACTAGTTTTTAATTTATTAAACTGTCACCAAGTTTGACATATTCATTTTTTTGTGAAAATCACAAACAATGTGCAACAAACTGTCAAGCACGTAAAACTCTGATTTACTGTTTTTTGATAGACAAGTTTATTAATAATTAAAAGATTAATGATTCAAACTGCAACAAGTAACGATTTCAATAGATCATTTTTTAACTATACAAAACAATGATAAAATTGCAATGTTTTAAAAAAATTTTTATTTTTAAAAAATTTGAATAAAACTGCTTCAGTTTAAAATAAAGTGCAGTGAAGCAAACTTCAATTTTTAAAACTACAAATTTTGAATGACATTTAAAAACAACGAATTGCATGCAAACAATCAATTTTGCGTCAAAATCTCATATAAATGCAAACTTATACACAAAAATACATGAATACAAATTTAAAATTGCTTGAAATTATTTTGTAACTTGGTTTTGACATGTGTTACTGCTAAACAACAACAACAAAACTAATTGAAAATAACTTTATAAACAACATTCTATAAAAAAACTTTCTGAATTAAAAAATCAATGTTTACTAATTTAATTTAGTTTTGTGAATATGTACTAAACATGTTGTTTTGTCAAAAACTGACAATTTTTATAGATAACCAACACAAAGGTGCAAAAAACAAATTGACATTTAATAAAAATGATAGTTGAGGATAAATAAAAAAGAAAATAATAAAACAACTTTACTCAAATTAAATTACCAACAAATAAAAATTGTAGATCGAAAATCACAAAAATAAAGTCAATAAAGTTTATAACTGTAGGCAATTTAATTTTAAATCTTTTGAAATTTTGCTTGGTTATGCTTTTAATATTTCATGAAGTTAAAAAATTGGAAATTTTTTATTTGTCCAACATACAAAATGTCAAAAACAAATTTAATTATAAAAACTGATAAAACGGTGTTTTGAGATAGTGGTTTGTCTTTGCACTTTGAATCGATTTATACTAGTGCTAATTTGGTAAAACGTGATCATAAAAAACTTTCTTGACTTGAACTAAATTCTAATATTTTTTAGTCAGTCTGTGCTATTTTGTAAAAAAAGTGCAAAAACGCTCTACTCTAAACACTAACCAAAGATCTTGATTAAAAAGTTCAAGCTGAAAATGACTAGTTTGAGATTATTAAGTGTTATTTGTTTATGTTTAGTCTTGTTAAATCAAGTTTTAAAAATTTTAGTTTAGCAAAAAACTGAATGTTCAAATTACAATTTTGATGTTCAAAGTATTGTATAAAAGTTTTAGCTTGACAAAACCGTTTAATTTATTTTATTGAAAACTTATGTTTAAAATACTAAATTTTTGCAACTTTAATGTATTAAATTAAAAAACAACGAAAAATAAAACACTAAATTTAGTTTTTGTAATGTATTGAAAATGTTAAAAATAAAATAACAAGCAAAGCAGACAAAAATTTTTTTATTAGATTAAAATGTTATTATTTAAAAACTAATAAATTGTTTTCAGCTAGCTTTTCAATTTTAACAACAATCATACAATGTCAAAATGTTTCTCGTTGCAAACTTTTGCTAACCAGAACAATTAACTTTCTAAAACTTGTGCAATCATTGCTCTTTTTATTGTTTTATATGTTGGGTTTAACTGAAAAAACAAAAGTTGCTCACATTATTGATTCTCGCCAAAAGGCAAATATATTGTATGTCAAAAAACAAACAAAAGTTTTTAACTTGTAGATAGATGAATTTCAAATTGTCTACTTGTTAAATTGTTCCAATTCTGTCAGTGTGTGTGTGACTTTTTTTGTGTAATTTAGTTCACTAAAAAAATTTTGCAGCTATGTTAACTTTTGATTTTTTAAAATTGAATAAAGTGAGCGGCGCATTCTTGTAAAAGAAACCATTGAATACAATTTAAAATATCATTTAAATTTTTTTGACATAAAAACAAGTTTATGTTTTGTCAAACAATAGATTACAAAAAAACATCAACATGCAATAAAACTAAACATTTTGACAAAACAAAAACTATAGCTTTACTAAATCAACTCACAAAATATATGGAAAAATCTTTTCAATAAATCCTCGTTCAAGAAGCTTATGTTCCACTTAATTTTCATTAAGCTTTGTTCTCAAATTAGCATAAAATAAATCAGCAAAGTGTAATTGTGTTAATCTTTTTAATGACTAGTCAACTGCTTTGTTAGAATTTTATTTCCGCATAATTTTAAGCTTGTTGATATTTTAGGACATTTCTAAATTATATTAAAAAATTAAAGCAAATTTAAACAAATTAAAATAAATTTATTTGGTTATTTTACAAAAATGTTGTAGTAAATTTGTTTTTTGCCTGTTGCTGCCACAAATATTTTTTATGACTGTAATAAAAATAAACAAAAGCTTAAATGGCAAGTAGATAAAAACTAATGAGCCTAACACCACATCATTCTAAGATTCAATAAAAGATGTTGTATAAAGTGATTAGAGAAAAACTAGTTATTGGCCAACAGTTTAACAAAAACCTAACAACATTTGCTACTGTAAAAATCACTAATTTAAAAGTATGAGGTTTTAAATTTAAAAATTTTTCTAAAAACGATAAAAACAAGTTTTTTAATTACAATGAATTGATTAAATAAATATAATATAAAATGGTTTTAATTCGTTGACAATTTAATTATAATTTTTTTTGGGGCAACTCTAGAAAAATCACATCTAAATCCACACCCAAACTTTCCTATTAAACTATTTTCAATTAATAAAACTCAATATCTTATTCCAAAGTTAAATGAAACTCACAAAAATTAAGATTTCTTCAACCCAAACCATAAATCAAAGTCATACAAAAAAACACAGTAGCCATTAATTGGTTTCATCAGGGAATTCAACTTTCAATATTAAAAGTTTCAAATTTAAATTTTTATTTAAAAAATTTGTAATTGCAAAATTATATTGAAAATATTGTTGCCATTTTATTCATATTTGCAAGAACTTATGTTTTCAAATCTTGCAAATTTGTTAATAAACAAAACAAGCAGTCATTTATTATTTGTTTATAGTAGGCTTTGTCAAGACAACAAAAAACTCGTTCATTTATTAGCTTTCAAATAAATTACCCCTATGTCACGAAAAACTGTCAGATTTTGACTTAGTAGCAAATTCAATTAAAACTGAGACATTTTCTTTTTCATTAAAATTGAAAGGCAATTTATTAGGTGTTCTAAAGACTAAAATAAATTATGCAAAAAGTAGTGTTTAGAAGCATGGCTCATTTTCAGGAAAAGTAAACAAAACAAAAGCTAAAACAAAGTTCAAAATTTTTAACTTGTAGTTCAAATATTTACCTTAAAATAAACTTGTTTTAAAAACAAAATTTTTAAAACTATAACAACATTGGTTGTGGCGAGAATAGCAATAGTTTGTATGTGGTAACATTAGAAAATATATTTTCACCTGTTTGAATGACACTTAAATTTAAGCAAATCAGAACTTGTTCAATCATTCTTTATGGCAACAATGACAAAAATTAATAGGCAACAAACTTGTACAAAAATTCAATCTTTGTAAAATTTAATCTTTTGTTAAATTTTTATTTGATAAACTTAAAACTTAAAATTTTTAAAAGAAGTTATCAGCAAAAAAATGTTGGGCTGAATAGAGAGATGTTGTAAATTGAATCATTTATTTGGCATCGTTTAAAGACATCAGTTGTGTGTGTTCAGTCGAATGGTAATGAATTGATGTCTTCAGATGAAAATGATGATGTGCAAAGTGGGCGCATTCCGCTGGAAAACGGTTAGCTTCTGGCACTGTTCACCGTCAAAGTGCAAATGCCAGCAAAGTGAGCAGGAACCATACGGCCCATTCCGTCGCCTAGTCATTTTCTCTCTTTCTTTCTCTCATCTTTCCCAGCATGAAAGCCTTCGACTGTGCTGATCCAGCTCCTCCCACCAAGAACAGTGGCAAAGACAACAGCAAAGCGCAGACACAAACACAAACACAGACATATTCTAATGACCGGGAAATGTGTGATTGAAAAATTGAAATTAGTGTCGACATAGGCAGGATTTTAACTGGGACAACAAATGCAAATTAATAATTTTTCATTTCTATTTATTTTCAAAATTCAAAATATTTTAAAAGTTTTCCAAAAGTTGAGCAAACAAAAGTACGGAAGGTAAAATGAACAAACACACACTTTAGCACGTATTTCACATGCAAACCGTTATTTTACAGCTTCTGCTAAATAAACCATAAACCCCCTTTGATTAAAATTATCACACTATTTACATAAAAAGACAGATAATGTTAATAAATAAATGAATGAAAAAGTTGTAAATAATTTACTTTTATTACTTGCTTAGACTACTGCAACAAAGGAATAAAGATTAAGTTGAACTTTCTAATTTGTATAATACATTCATAAAAGTAGAAGCATGATTCAGAAGAACAACAATGCATGTCAATAGTACAATTTTCCTACAAGTTTTAGGCATTGTTTTAGTGTGAGCAAACAAACTTGAAACACAAAAAATTATTTTTAACTGCAAAGTTGCAAACTGATAACAATTATTCAAAATTTTGTTGAAAAAGTACAAATTTGCATTTGTACATTTTAAAAACACTTAGTTTAATAATAATTTAAATATTTTATTAGACAAAAAAGGCAAAAGTACATCATGCGTAAATTGCTGATTTAGAAAAAAATATGTTTTTCTTTCATGGCATTTTGTAAATTGCTGATGCATTTTCTTAATGACAGCAAGCGAATCTATCTGAAATGGATTGCAACAGCGAAAACATCGATTTAGAAGCTAAAGTAAAACCAGAAAATGCAAACGTAGTTTAAAAAATAAAACAATTTGAAAACCTCTTAAACATATTATGATTAACGATGTGGTCTTACATGAAAGGATTTGAGTACTAAGAACAACAGCATCAGCAGAATCACCAACAACTACAAACTGCTAAAATGGTTTACTTTTAAGTCTAATGACTAAACATAATTTCCCTCTACTGCATTAAATTTATTTTGCGCTCAAAGTGAGATAGTCATTTGGAAAACAATTTAAAACTTTAACTGTTAAGCGTACAAAAAATGTTCCGTGTAAAATTTTTTTCACGAGAATTATCTACAATAAAAATAATGCAGAACGCTTGATAAATTCTAAAAGCTGCAAACACTACCTGAGAAAATCATGTTTCGGTGCAATTGACACTAGCCAGTGTTAGTTTTTTCAAGTTTAACCTTTTAGCCTATTTAATATCAAAAGTTGGTGTTCTTTAGTGATCAAGTTTGTCACAAACTGCTGTTTTTCTATCCGTAAAATGACGCAGTTATTAGTTGACCAGAATTTTAAGTGCAAACTGCTCCAATTCAGTCGAGGCGTCAAATTCCTTCAGGCCAGCAACATCTGAAAAATTTGTGCTGATGAAGCAGTACGACTCCTTAGCTTCTGTCAGAAGCAGAGCTAGTTGCGGCAAACAAATCTAATACTATATTTTTCATTTTGCTGAAACAATAAAAACGTGTAGAAAATTCAATTATCACCTGCCAAAGTATGTGGTTTTGCGGTCGTACCTTGCAAAACATATTGAACTGAAACGACAACAAAAATACAGCTGTTTACAATTCCTTGATTTCTTAAAAGAGTAGTAGGTTGTGACGGTAAGTACTCACAAATTGTGAGTCACAATCATCGCTTTTATGGTCATACTGATAAGGTGGGCCAGCTTTTATCAGTAGCCAAAGCATCTGTCGTTGTTTTCACCGAGCTGCTTGCAACAGCAATCGTGATAATTCTTGCCAAAAAGATACCGTTTGAAAGCGAATCTAAACTGCGGCTAATTTGTAAACAAACTTACCGGATGCGCAAAAGTACAATGTTCAAGTGTCCTGCTTTCTTGAGATTTCACTTTGCAGTTTCTCTTGCTTGGCAAAGGTCTCTAAAAAAGTGTCTCCTTTTCTTCTTTTGTTCCTGTTCAATGTTTTTCTGCAAGTCTCCAGAGACTGCAGCCTCTGCCGCTGCTGCTGCTGCTGCCGCTGCTACTGTCTCACTTCTGCAGTGACTGATAAGCCGCTCGCATTTGTGTTCAGTTGTTGTCGGGGAAGAAGGCTTGCTCAACTCGCATTCGTACAACGGTTCACAGTCGCCTTGGTCATCTCAACTGAGCAGCTTTCATCAATTGATTTCTACTTGCCATCACGATGGACAACTTTTCGTCCGACTACAGCAGCACCGGTAAGTGACACTTTCATTGACACAAATGCTTCAGCTTTTTCCTTTTCAGAATCTTCAGAAAACGACAGCTCAGCGAGCGATTCGGGCATGGGCTCCGAAGCGCCGATGATGTCGCCTTCTCTGCCTACCGATCCGGCTTCAAACTCGCTCCAGCTCTGGCCACTGGTGATGTACAACGGGCAGGCGATGCAGCTAATACCGAATCCACTGGTGCCCGTGGGCATGCTGCCACCGCTGCCTCCCGTCGAGCCGTACATCGTCGGCTGGGCCCCGGCAGCCGTCAACAACGCCTTCTTCGCCTATCCACATCTCTGGCCGTACGGGGCTCTGCCCGGTGTGCCGTCCTACGAGCTGGCCTCTCAGACGATGATGCACATGGCCGAGCAGCAGCAGCAGCAGCAGCAGCACTACGCCGCCTATCAGCAGAACGCTGACAGTGCTGCTCAGGAATGCATGGCTCACTTATCTCCAGTTCCAGCATACTTTCCCGGCTTTCCCGTTTTTCACCCGCAAACATCTGAAGAAAAAGAAGAAGGGGAAAGAGAAGAGCAAGAAACAGGCCAAGTTCAAGTGCAAGTGCAACAACAAAGTGTGGCCTCAAAAAGTGTCACCGGTGTCAGCACCGCTTCAAGTCAGCCAAGTGAAGCAGGCCTGCAGCTGCTCGCCGAGTTGGCCGTCGCCCGAAATCAGCAGGAGAAGCTGGAAGATGCTGCCCGCTTTGGTAACACCACTGTCAACAACTGACAACAAAATCTGCCATCAGCTACTCAAAAACAAAGTCACAGAAAAGATTTATTTGGTGACTTAGAGAATGAAAGCCTGTTACAACCGGTACTTACTTAATCCACTTTTACACCACTTTTATCTCCCCCTCTCTTTAACACTCTGTCGACACTGAATTTGACACAGCATTTTAGCAAGATTTAACAAGATTAAACCACTGTATTTAAAACTCACAAAATCACCCTCCAACTCAGTGTCCTGCTTCAAACTTGAAGGCAAAATGGCCGCTCAGCTCCTTATGACTGTCCTTGGTGTGCAGCGTAAAGCGCTTTACGCTCTCTCCCCAAACATGCGTCAGGTGGTGATCACCACCGAGCGACTTCACCTCCTCTTTCACCTCGCCAAAGACCTTCCAGTCAACGGCCATCTGAACGTTGATCTGCTCACCGGTCAGATGTAGGCCGGCGGCCGTCTTGGTGATTTTCACGCCGTGCGGCGTGATAAAGTGCACCGCCTGCGGGTGCAGGTGCTTCTCCAGGGAGTACTTGTCCTCAAGGGTGATGCTATTGGCGGCCAGGTCAAAGGCCAGCGACCGGGTCCAGTGTTTGACGTGGGCCTCCTTTGGGTAGGCGCCGGCAATGTCGGCGCTGAAGTGCACCGAAGAGCTGCTGTGTACGAGTGAGGCGTTGTGAGCGGTGAAGGCGCCGCCTGCCTGCTGCTGGACGCCGTTGATGTCCGGACAGTTGTGGTACTGCGACTGCATGTAGAAGAGCTCGTAGCGGTGCGAGTTGAAGGTCTGCGCCGTGTAAGTGCCCACGCCGATGTCGATCAGCACCGGATGGCCGCCCTGGAAGAGGATGAAGCTGCCCACGTCGTTGTGGTTGTGGCTTTCGTCTGCGAAAAGAGGGAAAAGTTTACAACACAAAGCAAAATGAGCCACTTTATACTTACGATTGCTGCCCGCCTTGCCGGCCAGAAAGAATCTCGCCTTCTCTGCGACGGTCTTCTTCGAGCGAACATTGAACACCTGAATGTCGGGCAGCCAGACGAGGTCCGCCTCTGGCGCCTCTGCCTTCTCCGCTTCAATGCCCTTCCGGGTGATGACAAAGTTCCAGAACTCGTTGAGGTCGCCGCCCATGGCTCCGTCAATCATTGAGCGGAGAAACTGCTCCTTGGTAGAGCCCTTGCCCACGTAGGTCATCATGAAGGCGGCGTACTGCTTCATCACCTGATCCTCAAACAGCTGACCGTACTTGTACAACAGACTGGGCGGGTAGGTGAGCAGCGGAATGGCGTCGGCAAAGTTGACGAACCAGTTGCCGGTGATGCGCATCTTGTAAGAGTACTCGCCAATGAGGTGAATTAGCTTGTGCGAGGCAAAGTACTGCTTCGCCTCGGGAAACAGCTGGTCCATTGACTCGAGAAACTCAATCAGCCGACCGCCGGCCTGGCGCCAGTAGGCAGGGCCCTCGTCGCAGCCACCTTGGGGGTGATTAAAAACAAAAATAAAAAACCCTACTCTTTTCCCTTTTTCAAACCTACCATCCTCTCCGTAACCATCAAGAAAGTAGTCCGCCGAGTGAAGCGTCTTGTTGAGCACTTTGGTGAAGAGCGAGTGGTCGTCCAGCGTGAAGATGGCCGCCTTCAGAATGTTCCCATTGACCCAGATGTTCCAGTTGTTGACGCTGTGGTGGCCGCCGAAGCCCTCCCAGCCAAAGTTCACCCGCAGGTAGGCGTCAAAGATTCGCCGCTGCAGCTCGTGGTCAATGCGCCGATTGACCACCGGGGAGACCTTGTCGAACTGCTCATGCATCAGCAGCTTCACCCAGGCGAGAAACTTGGCCACCTCGCCGGCGTTCAGGTCCACCGCTACGTGGTCGGGATCGGGCAAGTGGTCGTGGGTGCCCTGCAGACTAAGGTGCGCCGGGTAGCACCAGGTGGACTCCTCGAGGAGCATCCACACGCCGTTGACGATTTCATCGACGTACTTGGTGCTGCCCGGGTGCGCCTCCCGGTCTAACAGGTGGCCAATGAGGAGGACGGAGATGCGCTCCCGCCGACTGTGCAGCTTGTCCTGGTAGTGCATGCGGTTGCCATTGCGGAAAAACTCCATAAAGTCGTGAGCAGTGAGGGCGACGTAGCCTCTGCCCTGCTTCATCTCCCCCTCGGCGTGGGCCACCAGCTCGGCCTTCACTGGTTGCGGAATGTCGCCTAATGAGGCGAGTGCAGAGCTGCGGACGGCCGCTCGGACATGCTGCAGATCGGTGAGCGACTTTGTCTGGCCGCCAAACTTGGAGACGAAAATTTTGCGGTCGTGAAACTTGGCAAACAGTGGACTTGGCTGGAGGAGAAGGACGGTGGCAAATATTGCCAAAGTCAACAACGGAAAGTTGCTGCTGCTAGTAGTTGACTTCATTCTTTTCTCTTTCTCTTTGCTCAAACTGGAGAAACTGGAGAAAAAGAATGAAGACAAACAAAGCTAACTAGTAAAGGGAACATTGGTACATTTTATATAAGAGAGCGGATTTAAAGATGTGCCACTTTAAAATTTAATATCGATAATAAGTACTGCAATCAGCAGCAGCATCAGAGAAGGGCAGTCTGTGTGTAATCAAAAAGAAATGGCAGAGAAATGCCTCATAGGCAGAAGGGATAGTACAACTACAAAGGTTAATAATTTTATTTGTTGTTTGGCTAAATCATGATCATCAAGATTATATTAAAAAATATAAAAAGTATAAAAATAAAAAGATACCACAATCCGGAGCTAAATTCAAAGTTTAGCGATGATAATAAAAACATTTAATAAAGTAAAATATATTAAAAAGATCTATTTTTTATCAAAAAAGGTATATAAAGACAGCTTTATATTAAAAGTTTGAAATAAAAAATACCTTTTTACAAACTGGCAGAGGAATGAATGGGAAAAAAACTGCTAAACCCCAGTTGAATTGCTGGCGTCCTCAACGCGGAAAACGTTGCTCCTTTTTTCAGGCATAAAAGTGGTAACAGTTGGAGACGAGTGGCTTGAATTGGTGGCATTTCCTTTCAAAGTGAAAACACTCTCGGTCGTTTCAATTTCCTCTGCCGAGGTGGTAGTAGGCAAGGTGGTGGTGAACTGATCCGGCAAACTTTCATTCAGCTCAGGTGGTGAACTGAATATTGTGGGGGTAGTCGTTGTGATAAGCACCTCATCAGCTGAATTCAAAAAAGGCAAAACTAAAGTTGTCGCTGGTGTTGTCTCTTCGATTTGCGCATTAGAGTTGCCAGCCAACGCACTGTCACTTTGAGTCGTCAGCTCGTCTCCTAGCATGGATGCCAACGTTGGTTGCTGTGCAACATCCTTGGCAACAGGCTCCGGTGTTTCCGGTGCAAAGCCGGATCCCTCGATGACCATGTCATTTGCATCGATGAGAGTTTCAGAGGCCTCTGACTTGGTTTCATTGGATATGGTAGAAGAAGATTCCACTTCCACAGGCTTCTCATCTAGCTCAATGCTGCTGCTATTGTTTTCTTTAGCCGAATTAATGATTGTGCCAGTGTCAGTGGCGATAGTGGTGAGAATTTCCTCTGCAAAGCTGGGGGCTATTGTAGTGGTAATTGGAATTGTTATATCTGAAATATTAGAAGTTATTGTCGTAGTGGGAATAGTCGTCGTCGTTGCTGTCGCTCCATTGCCCAGAGGAGCTGCAGCAGCTGCTTCCACCGCTGAACCCGGACTCAGCTCGATCATCTTTGAAATGGACTCGGTAATGTTTTCAGATTTCATATCCGGCGACGAGAGATTTAAACTCTTCTGCAGTCGAGCATCAGGCGTCACCAATTGTGGTGGAGGCTCAGGACCAGCAGCGACCACCGTCTCCTCGTCCCTGCGAACGTATGCCGCTCGGTAATTAGCATAGATGCCCCCAACTTGTGAGTGCTGTCCACCGACAGACTCAATTGGAGGCATTAAAGTTGGAATAAAGCTGCCATTGTCAGAAGGCTCCAGCTTAGGACGCGACTTCATGTACGTTCCCAAGCCGAGCGTGTGCTCGATAAAGTCCCTCATGATGAAGAAGTTTGAAAAGACGGTGGGGTGCTTGAAGTAGCCTCGAAAGTTAGGCAGCTTCTCCGGATTCGTCAGGCTGGTCAGCTCGTGGCAGCCGCGCTGGTAGGAGATGAAACCGGAGAGGTACCACTGGGATTTGCTGTCAGATGTGCGTGTGTGTGTGATTAAAAGGGTGGTGGCGTTGATGAAAAAACAAATTACTTTAAATTATTAACTAGCCAATTAACATGAGAGAGAAAGAGAGAGAGAGAAAAAGCTAAACAACAAATTAACTGGGCTAATTGAGAAAGCTCAAATTTCAGCAGCAGGAAATGGTATTACTAACCTCGTCAGACAGAGCAGCGGCAAGTAGGGCGGCAAACAGGCGCTGGGCTCCTCTCTGCCGGTGCTCCTCTCCGCGCAGAACGTCCGCTCCGTGATGATGCCGTTGTAGTGCTGGCTGGCATTGCAGTGGCTCATCTCCTTCACCTCAAAGGCGACGTCGTTGTTCTGTCCGCCAAACTCACCGCCGCCACCGGTGCCGCCAATGAAACAGGTGATCTCCGCGTCGAGTTTCGCCGCCGGCAGGCAGATTGAGCTGTGCGCCAGCGTCCATCCGTCCAGCACCTGGGCGGTCTGCACCAGCGCCATGTCGTAGTCGGGAAAGCGAATCGTCCGGAAGATGGAGTACTGCGGGTGCAGACGCAGCTGCTCCACCGACACCGACAGGGAGCCGTTGCCGTTGGTCACGTGCACGTCCTTCAGCAGTGTTGAGTGGAAGTGGTTGCTGGTGAATGGGACAAAGGAGAAAGAGGAGGAGAAGGAGGAGGTGGCACAATTATAATTGACAACTGACTGAAAACTCACTTCAAGCACAGTCCACTGGTGAGGAGCCAGTTTGAGCCGACGGCGTAGGCCATGCACTTTGCCTGATCACCAGTGCTGCCGTTGCGGGTGGAAATGTACAAGGGCGTGGGTACCACCTCTTCCGGCACTTCAACTGCCACTGGAGGAGGAGGAGGAGAAGGAAGAGCGGGAACGCTTCCGTTTGCAGCAGTGTCGTTACCAGAATTGGGCAAATTCTGCTGCTGTTGTTGCTGCTGTGGTTGCTGCCTGCCCACCTGCAGACTGCTGCCCGCCGAGCAGCTGTACGGAGTGCACTGTACGGCCACCGTCAGATTAGATCCGCAAGAGGTGCTGTGGGTGATGTTCTGCGAATACTGAGAATAAAAATGTGGTGAGTTTAGGTAAACTACTAAAGTGCAGCCAATGTGGTACCTGAGCGAGTGCCCCTACAAACTGAGGCCCAGAGGAGCCACCACCGCTACTGCGAACTAATGAGGCGTTGGCATTGACGACAGTCGCCCAGGTGGAGGCGCCAATGAGTCGGCTGACCTCAATCAGCGTGTAGTTAGTGGCCCGCTGCTGACCTAGCCGGGCGCAGAGATCATCCGCCTCGAGGGTGGTGAAGAAGTCGCGCTCTGGCACGCACAACAGCGACCACAGCTTCGAGGCGGAGTTGAAGACGTGCACTACACCGTCGAGATCGTTCTCGACTAGTGAAAAGGGGAATAATAAAAAGTGAACAGCAAATTAGAGAAACCATGTGTTTAAAAACTAATTAGTGCTCCCTAACTAGGGGTGTCATGTTTCATCAAAATTAGGTTTTTTCTCTCTCTTACAGCAGAAGTCCTCGTCGGATCGGTCGAGGCATTGTTGGACGCCGTCGCATTGCATGGCCGCATCGATGCACTCGTGCGAGGTGTGACAGTAGAACTTGCCCAGGCTGGTGCACGACTCAAGGGTGGCTAAGGGGGAATTGGCGGGAATTAGGGAGACAATGGAAAGAGAGAAAATAATTTGTACGTGATATATAAAACAAAGCCAAAAAGGAAGACAAAGAAAGACAGTCATTTGCAGCAGCAGCGCAAATGAGCGACAATGAGAGAGTTTAGTAGTGAGTGCAAAGAACTTACGGCAATTCTGCTCATCATCACTGCAGTCTCGCTTCCCGTCACAGTGCAGCACTTTGTCTATACAGAGGCCGTTGTCGCAGAAGAAGCGGCCAGCTGATTCGCAGCTCGACTTGCTCACTGCTCGCCAATGTTCGGGTCATTCGGTGGTATTATTGGCAGTATTCAGAGCAAGAACAAAGAAGAAGAAAAAGAAGATAAGGAAAAAGAACAAAAAATTAGTGGATGCAGTCACGCACAAAAATCTCCCTACCGCTTTCAGCAGCACTTACCACATCCTTTCTCATCTGAATGATCTTTAAGGTGCCAAGAAGGAATGAGTGTGCCGAACATATGGGAGAAGGGGGAATTGAAAAAAAGAAGAGGAGGCAGTTAGCACGACTGTATTGGCTTTTTTACCATTTCGATCACGGAAGAAGCCGATAGCTGAGTAGTAGTAGCACACTAGCTAACTCAAGCTAAGCCTCTGCTTAATCTTGGGGCAAGGTTCGCAAAGTGGCTATATTTTGTCTTGGCTCGGTTAGCTTGCTGTGCCCACCGCTATTTCCTTTCCTCTTTTTCTTTCTTCTTCGTTTTCACTCAACGGCAGAGCACTCTCACTAAATCGATAAAACAATGCCTGAACCGTTGTTTGCACCGGTGAAATTGCGGCAGCAAAACACCGTGCCCCCTAATCCCCCTTTCCTTCCGCTTACCTTTGCAATGGTAGACGCCATCGCAGGCCATCTTGGCGGTGATGCAGGCCGACCCGTCGACACATCTAATCTCATTTGCCTGACACTTGCTGATCTTGCACTCAATCTCATCTTCACCGTTTTTGCAGTCATAGACCCCTACAGTCGGTCGGTTAGAAGGGGGGGGGGGGAGGTGAAAGAAAAAAGTGAATTTAGGTATATTACAACATTTTTCTTCGCACTGACTGCCATGCAGGCAATAAATAATGCTGTTACAGAAATACGGACAGTCAGACACACATACCGTCACAGTAAAGCTGACGTGGAATGCACATGGTGGGCGCCTGAGTGGAGGCCAGTGATGATGCTGTAGTAGTGCTGGAAAAGGAGCTGCCATTGAGTGAAAGTGTCGTCAGGGTTTCATTGCCGCCAGACAGGGCCGCTGTTGCCACACTGACCACCGTTGAGCCGGAGGCCATCAGGTCAGAGGTGGAGGAGAAGGAGGAGTTGAGGGATACTGCTGCTCCACCGCCACACATAAAGTTGAGGCCGCACTTGATCTCGCCGCAGTTCATCTCATCGAAGCCGTCCGCCAGACAGTCGACGACGCCATTGCAGAGGTAGGACTGCGGCAAACAACGAGTGGTCGTAGGCTGGAGGGACTTGCCCACGGTCGTCTCCTCCGTCACTGATCGCCTCGCCTTGGGCGCTATCGTCGAAACGATGGGCAGTCGGGGACAGGTGAACTGCGACTCCAGGCAGATGTCCTGCACGACCATGTTGTTGGAGTTGCTGCCGTCCACAGGGCCACTGGCTAGGCTTCCTTCGGGCGTCTTCAGAGAGGGCGAGACTAGGCGGCCGTTGGTAAAGTTTGAGGCAGTTTCATTTGAGGATGAGATGTGAGCACCCCCTCCGAGAGTGGCCGAACTGGTGGTAGCCGTCCAGTTGCCATCGGTCAGCGCCCGCTCATTGCCGGTTCGATTGCCGAGCGGAAAGATGGTCTCGCTGATTGTTTCGGTGGTGATGGTCGAGTTGGCTACAACGGCAGCAGCAGCATCAGCAGCATCGCCGGTGTTGCTGATGTCAGTAAAGTTTGCCTCCTCCGAGGTGCCCAGGAAGAGCAGAGGATCTGCTGCTGTCGTCAAGTTAGCCGTTGGCAGTGTTTCACTTGATTCGGCAGTCTCTGTGGTAGTGTTCGATTTTGCTGTCTTGTCATCTGCTGCCACATCAAAAGGCATATCTGATGTGAGCATCACCGGCGGAGCATCACTGTCCGACGGCGACAAAGTTGTACTGCTACTCGAAGCGGAAAACACGGCCAAAGTAGTGTCTGTTTCCGCCAGTACAGTAACCGTTTCAACCGTTGGTAAGGGCGGCAGCAGCTCTTCAGTGGTGCTGTTCGGTAGATTAGACAGCGGTGCTGAATCAGCGGCGGGTGCCACGGTTTCTGCCTCATGATTTCCGTCACTTTCAAAATCCGCCGCTGACTTGCGATTTAAATCTAAATCAACGCTTTTTGTTTCGCGTCTTTCCACCTCTTCACCTGCACTCATTTGCGTCACCGTAGTGTCACCGCTTTCACTGGTCGCAGTGACATTAGTATCTGTTGTTTGAAAGAGGGGAAGAATGACAAAAAACAAAAAACAACAACAAAAGTAAATAACAAAACGCGCACCAAATTAGCACACATCAAATCAGTGCCCCACTCTTTCGTTGGCACTCTCTTTCAATCGGGGAGTTAATCACAATCAATCAATTACCTAATATCCTTGCGTCAAGTGTCGTACTTGTGCTGGGTTCAATTGAGTCATTCGGCGACGCTGTAGTCGTCGTCATCGGAATGAATGGCTGATTGCTTGGCAAGGTTGTCGTCTGTTGTTGTTGCTGGCTGCTGCTGTTGTTTGCCGCCACTGGCGTCAGCTCCGCCGACGGCTGCACGGAAAAAGGCAATTGGTGGACATCGATTAGCGACGTCGAGTTGTCGTTAATTGGCGCAATCGATTTTGGTGGCAGTTCAGTGGATTGAGGAACCGGTTCCACCAAGGCCGCATCCGTGGTTGTTGGTGGCTTAGCAGAAGTTGCGGCAGAAGAAGATGAAGGTGGCGATGTCGACGACGACGAAAGATTTGCTTCACTGAATGTGGATGAATTGGTGCTTTGGAATTTCGAGTTTGAACTGGCAGGAATTTGGGTGCTAACCGGAGGAGCAATTGTCGTAGCGACTGTGTTCTCATTCGATGAGCCGCCAGTTGTTGGCCTAGTTGAGCGGAATAACTCTTCGATGATTGAATCGGTATTCGAAAGGAGCGGATCGATTTGCTCCAAATTAAAGTCCGTTCCAAAGTCAAAAGAGTAGGGCGCCTCTGTGGTCTCTCTGTTTGCGGTTTTGTTTTCTGCAACCACCGTTGAAACATTTGAAGCTGTGGACGATGTTGTTGTTGTCGGCTGCGGTGGTTCAGTTGGTGAAAGGCTAGAAGAAGGATTTTCCGATTTTCCGCTTGAATCAGCTGATTTGTGTTGTTGTTGTGGCCCATTGTTCTGTGTGTCAGAATCTTCTTCCCTCGAATCTGTATCTGAATTTGATCTACCTTCTACGTTGACTGGACTAATGGTACTGGTACTTTTTGTCGTCGTCGTCATTGCAGGCGGCAACGGAGTCATCTCAATGACGCCATCCCTTAAGCTAGGCGCCAGACTTTGGGTCGTAATTTTCATGAGATTGTCAGCAACTGGAACTGTGAGCATTGATGATGGTGATGAGTTGTTGTTCTGACTGGGCTGAGAATTGAAAAGTGGGTTCGCGTAGTTGCGGGCACTGTTTGACTGGAGAAGTGGATTGTGAGATGAGGATGAAGATGAGAAGGAAGAGGAGGAGGATGAAGAATCACAGTCAGGATTGAACAAATCTGAAAAAAGCGGTTACCAAAAAAGGCTAAAAACTTAAGTGGATAGTCAAACTTACATTTGGCAACTGCAAAGCCGGCACCGAAGGCGACGCCGAAGACGATCAGCAGAACGAAGAAGACTAAGGTGTACCAGCAGAGGGTGGACAGGCAGGATGATCTTCCTTTACCACCACTCTGTCGACTGCTGCCACCACCAGATCGAAAGGAGGAGCCCCCAGAGGTGGACTTAGGACTGATGACTGGTTGGGTCGAGTCAAAGGTAGTGGCCGAGTCTTCGCTCAGTGAGAGACTCAGTGATTGGGGAGTGGTGGTAGGGTTCGGTGATGACTGCTGCTGCTGAGACACTTTGGCACTGTTCGATGAGTGTTGATGAAGTTGGGGAACATTGTGATTGTGATTGTTGTTGTTTGCTTGAAAGAGATTGGATGATGCATTATGATTTGTGACGGTGTTTGGGTGATTTAGCTGATCACCTGAGAACTCGGGTGGCGGAGGGGGAGGTTTTTCGGCTGTTTTGTTGGGAGAAGTAAAATGTTAGGTTGATTTAATGCAGACATTTGCGAGCACTTACCGACACCGGTACTGTATGAGCCCTTGCGTTGCCGCCTCTTGCTTTTCACTGCCTGATCAATGGCCCCGGTTAAGACCCCGTTGGGCGTCATTGTTTTTGGGATAGTAGTTGATGCTGGCAAGATATCACTGAAAAAGGTCGGGGAAGAGGAGGGAAAGGGGAAGCATTGAGAGAGATGTGCAGGCACAGTCAGTGCGGTTGTGTTAGCTCATTTCACGGTCAGTTATACTAATGTAGAGTGGTGGTGAAGTGGAGGGGAGCGCAGTGGCAGTAAAAGTCCTCCAAAGTGTGTCGTACAGAAGCAGCAACAGCAGCAGTAGTCAATCGAGCCAGTAGGCTCATTGTCAAAGTCACACCGAGTCAAGCAGACAGACAGACACCGATGCTGAACTGTGCTGTGCAGAAGGACTTCCAATCTGATAGATGGATTGGATAGACTGTTCGAGCTTGAGAGAGTGAGAGCAGCCACTGTGCAGACGGAGGGGGGAGAAAAAGCCAAAGAGCGCAGTTAACGGCAATTTGCAAGTGCTGGCAAGCACTGGCAAGTCCAACAGCTGCAGTTGCAGCAACAGCACCATCATCATCATCATCACAACCGGTCGAACAAACAATTAATTGGCGTAGATGTGGTGGTGTGTGCTCGGTGGAGGGCATCGGTTGCACAATGCACTGCAGCCATTCAATGCACTGCAACTCATCAGACACAACAACCACTCATCAGTGGAAGAGTAGTCAAATGAAAGATGCGCAAGATGATAAGTGCTGCTAATGCTGTTGCTAGAGCAAACAAGCACCAAAGGGGTGGCACCAAATCACTGAGCATTGCCTTCCAATCATTCATTCATTAAGTGTGGAAGTTCCTTAATATTACCCGGAAAGGAAAAGAATTGTCTTCAGTGTAGTGATAAGTGCACAAGTGCTCTTGACGACGGCGTTGCGTCATTAAGAGAGGAGAAGAAGAAGGAGAAGGAGAGAGTAGGTAATAATTTTCAAGAAAGGGTAGTTGAAGTGTGTTGTACTGCAGACAAGGCACACAAATGTGCGAAAGTACAGCTGTGGTGCAGACGATCAGCAACGAGAATTGCACTCGAATGGTGCTAACTTGTGCTCGGCTACAGCACTAGCTAACTGGTTAACTTTCTGCTAATTATAAATGATGCAACACTCCCAATTATGTAAATTGTTGTTCACTTCCCCTTAACCCGTAACGGGAAGTCCATGTTTGGTCAGTGCAGACAGCCGGTGATGATGGCAAGTACACTTAATACCTCTCTTCAGGTTGATCGATTGTCTATCTCTTTCAGTCTCCCTCTCTCTCTTTACTAATTAGACATTGCACCTCGGCTAGGTAAACGATCGATTGAGGTAGCTGAGGTGAATGTGCTCACAGTGAAAACCGTCTGATGCCGGTCGAATAGTCAAGAAAAAGGCGTTTGTGCAATGAAGAAACTTTTAAATGCCAATCAAACTATTAAACAAAAAACAGCTCTCTTTTAGGAACGTGCATAATTTTAATAAACAGCTTTGATCTGTCAGTGTCAAAAGTGGTATGCGTGAAATTCAGATCTTTATATGTTTAAAATTATTTTGCAGTGATAACACACCATTAAAATGCAACAATGCTCTTCCTCTTTTCCCCCTTCCCACTTTGTACTATCCTTGACGCTGTGGGCATCTTTAAAAATGATAATAGAGAGAAAAAAGAGAGACATCCAAAAATAAACTCTTTAGCCTTTTTCGCTTTTCACTTTCGTCTTCACTCAAGAACATTCATTCCAGTTTTACTTTTTTTGTGAAAAGAAAGGAAATAAATGGTTTGTGTCTGTGATTGTGCCGTATCCAGTTTCGACAGCAGCAACAGCAGTGTAATCCATCCGGCATTAGCATACACACAATCTGTGCAATCACCGATCAATTGAATATGTACATAGGAAACAGAAACTAATTTGATGTGTGTGTTTTGATTGAAAGATGAGCACGTCAGATACAGCAACTGTCCTTAGCAGGCAGACATTGAAATAGCTGATGTTTTCTGTCTGTGCGTATCCTAAGAAGGGCACGTCTGATAAAGCTAACATTCGCTAGCATTTAACTACTTTTATCAAAGAAGCAAAAACAGGGGTAAAACCCTTCAAAAGTGTCTCACCTGTCATTCAGCAGCTTCTGCTGCTGCGGGTGATCTCCCCTGGCTGCTGTGAACTGACTGAAGGTGACCGGCCGAAAGGTGGGCACATTTCCATTGAGCATTTTTTTTCCCGGAGAGCCGTACCGGTGGTGCTGTGGCTGTGACTGGTGTACCTGATCTTCATGTGGCCGGTGATTTCCAGCTCTGGAGGAGAGGACGCCGTGAAAGGGTGAGTTGTAGTAGTAGTAGACGTAGGGGTAGTACGGCTGAGTCAGGGTGAAATCAGAGTGCGTCGGAGAGATGGAGGAGGAGGTAAGGCCCACTTCATCATGAAGTTGAGGTGAGGGGGACAGAGAGGGACTGTTTGTCGAGTGCTGAGAGGATGACCGAAAGTGGGAGTGGTTTTTTCTGCTGTTGGAGTTGGGGTTTGAGGAAGTTGGTCGGCCAACACCTCCGCCACCAGCCGATGAGTTTGGTCGAGATGATGAGTACATCTTCTTGTCAAGTTGTTTGCAGTAATTACTGGCAATCACATTTTAATAAATCAACACATCACCGCACATGTAACAAAACAACAACAAAAGAGCCAATTAAATAGCAGTAGGGGCAATGTAAGCCAAACAATTTCAAACACTGACGAATGAGTCAGACGAATGAGGAAGCCGTCAGTCAATCAGTAATCTCTTGTTGATGGGTCAGCTCAGTTTGTCTGTGTAAACCAAAACCGGTGTTTGCCTGGCTGGTAACCAGCAGCAGCAGCAACAAATCAGCAGTTTGTTGTCAGTTAAGCACACTCATGTCAAAGTGAATCAGTGTAGAGTCTACAAGAGTCGGATGATATCATAAAACAAATGAAGAAGAAAAAGAAAAAGACGAAGAAGAGTGGAACGGTGGGGCAGAGAACTCTATCACAGCAGTGAGCAACTGCACAAGTGCAGTCAGTGACCGGCAAAAGCGTGGTAATGGATCGTGAAGCAGCAGCAGCAGCCAACCAGACAAAGAAAAACAAAATCACAGCAGAGTGAGATGAAGAGGGGTGAAGAAGTTCTGCTGCTGATGATGCGAATGTCGAACTATGGACCAGCTGACAGCACTGTCTACCTCAGTGTAATCTCTCGGTGACACATGCACTGCACCGATTGGTGTCGAGTGCTGCTGTTCTGTCGTACAGGCACCACCACTGCCACTGCAGCTGTACACACCGGTCGTGCTTCGAACACAGCATGGAGCTTCAATTTTTTACTTTCATACTCAATCTTCCGAGACAGTGGTCGTGGTGGTTGAAGTGGCAGCAGCAGACAGACAAACAGACAGATACTGCCACAGGGCATTTAGCAGCAGAAGCAGAAAGAGCAGTGGAACAGACGTGTAGCACCGGTCGCCGACGACGACGACAACTAGCGTGGCGGTAGAGACATCGTCAGCGGCGCTTGGCAACGCGCGCACACCTCACTTTCACAAATCACAGACAGACAGAGACGAGAACAAAATGGGTGAGAGAAAAGAGTGAAAAGTACAAAGTCCTGAGAGAAGTAGATGGTTAGAGAAACGAAGTGAGAGAGCAAGGTAACAAAATCAAAAGATGGAAAAAGAGAAAGAAATTAAATTTAGAGTGCATCAAGTCCAAACATGTGTGCAATGTGTTGAGGTGGAAGCAAATTAAGCGAGGATGGTATTAAAAAGACCAAAGTCGTTTTAAGCTTTTGGAATTAAAAGAAAGATGCAATTTTAAAAACTATTAATTTTCCGACACTTTAATATCAGATTTCATCATTGTGCACTTTTCAATTTACTCGTCTGGAAAAGTGCAGCATTTAGCATTTAGACAAATGCCAAATTTTAAATTGTTTTTCACATGTACCAATAAAAAAAATTAAACACTACATTAGATAAGGCGCTAAGCGCTGTTGTAATAAACAGAAGGAGACCAATTTGATCTGATATCTTCTTTTTGTTTTGCTTTCAACATCAGCCAGTGTCAATTGAAAATGATGATGCCTAAATTCAAGAAGCAGACAGCAGCTGCTGTGCGCAAGAGATTAAACGGCAGCAATAACAGCTCAAAGACACGTCAATTGGCAATAATCCATATTTCGCTGTCAATGGTGAGCTTAGACAATTGAACTACTTGCACTACGAGTTTCAGCTTAGTGGTTGTACAGTGATGGTGATGGCAATCCTTTCTCTCCTACTCTATCCCCTTACTTCATTGCGACTTCCAAACACGTTTCCATTTTAGCCGCAGTCAATGATACACCGACTTAGAGACACACAAGATTTTGCCTTTCCCTTTTCACTAAACAAGAACAGTGACACTGCCTACAGTGATACACAAAGAAAAAAAGAGAGCGAGAAAAAGGGCACAAAAGCAAAACTGTTGAACTGATTTGCCTTTCTTTTCTTTTAAAGCTTCTCTGCTAAAGCAGTGTGTGAGTGCGCCCAAAGTCAATCAACTGCTCTCTAGTTTTTTTACAAAAAGGTGCATACTGTTGATTGTATCGGAAAAAGAAAGCATCCAATGAGGTGGGCTGGGAAAAGAGAAAAAGTCAAAAACACGGTTGATTTGCCTGAAACGTGTGAAGGTTGAACTTTGACCTTTACGACAAAAGTACAATGCACTTTATAAATTTTAAGTTGAAATAATTAAAAACAGTTTTGGTGATAGATGCTCGTTGACGTACTGCAGTTAAAAAATAACAAACAGTTTATTGTGTGTACAGGTATTTACGTCACACATGACTTTTGCTAATACAAAAATATTATAGCAAAAAAACTTTAAAATCGCTTTGTGTTCTACCGAAATAAGCAGTTTTGACAAGTGAACCGAATTGATATAATTTTGATAGGCAAATCTGTGTTTTTGTTTATCTGTTTTTCAATCTGTGTGCTTGCGCTGGAAACCTCTGCATAATAAGCAATCACCCCTCCCATCATTTGCGTAATTTTGATGCCGCCCTAAATAATTTTCTGGCTTTTATTTATCCATTAATCTTCAGCATTGTACTACTCTACAGTTCTACCAAACACTTAGCACGTTCTCAGTCACTACACGGTTGCACTCCAAAAGCACAATAGTCTTTTTGAGGGCACAAACATACAGACATACAAACACATTCACTCGCCGACCGGGACAATTCATTCGACGTTCACCTCGATAAGCAAGCCAATTATTATTACAAGTTCACTGCTCTACAATTGTTTTGCCAGTCTTTAGATGTATGTAATTTACTTGCAAAATGTTAGTTAACCAGTAGTCAATGGGAAAAAGTGCTAAGATTTAGCTGAAAAAACAGTAAAAAAGGAAAAGTGAAAAAGAACAATTGAGGGAAATATTTCATCCACACTATTCCAACCAATTTTTTTCTTGCAAAATCTGAAAGTTTTTTCTCACATCTTAATTAAATTAATTTCATTTTTTGCCAATCAATAAAAGTTGGTTCCTGATCAGTTTATTTTTTCTCAAGATGCACTTGACTATTGTCTAAAAGTTTTTAAATTAAAAAATGACTAATTAAGAAAATCCTATTTCAAAGCAACTTGCTCAGGTCTACAGAGAGTTGGGGAAATCACCTAGAGGGTAATCACTTTTTCAACTTTTAATTAGTGCCATTAAGATTTAAAAAGACAAATAAAAATTATATCAAATAAAAAATAATTTAGTGTACTACCAAGACAATTTGCAAATACACTGATTAAAAGAGCAAACAATAGAACTCACACAAAAAGTGCGATTATTCAAGCAAGCAGGTAATCTCTTAAATCACAATTTAAAATTATCACATGAAATGAAATTGCCATCTGATGGCAAAGAATAGTAAATTAGTACGGTACAAATTTGAGATTTTTGTGCATAAAATACGAAAGCTGATTAAAAATAAAAAATCACATGTTTCATTTAATAAAACGTCACAAGTTATTTTTATCACAGTTTCCTTTTCTTTCGTTTTTGAACAGTCTGATGACTGCACTGTGAAAACTTACATAAACGCAGTGATAAGCAAGTACAATTTGCCGATTAATTGAATCAAACTATAGTACCAATGAAAAGGATGTTGAAACACAAAATTTTTAGCTACAATTTAAATGGTTACTATCAAGTAATGAAGATTGTGCTTTGTAGAGTACAAATGTTCTCGTTGCATAACAATGTACTAGTTCAAAGGTGAAATGCGTTGCAGAGTGAAAAAGTGGGAAAAGTATTTTTGCAATCTAAAAAGCTGAGAGCAGAACATACTTCACTTGACGAGTGCACTTTTAAGAAAGGGCTAATAAAGTGCATCTAAAGTAAAATGTCAATTTTTTTCAAAACAGGTTTCAAAAATCTCTTGGAAAATATTCCAAAGATTGCCATTATTCACTGGTGGTAATCAATCAGCTGATAGACTCATCACCAGCTCCTCGTCGACACACATTTTCCCCAATCAGCCAACAGGCAGCCGATTTAGGGTGAAGCTGTGCCCCTCGATATCATCACCCGATCATCACCTCCTCTACGCCGTTAAATGGGAGCATATAAAGAACGCTGTTCACTAGTTTGGATGCAGTAGATTGCAGGCAAAGACAAACCAGCAGACGAATGCACTTCTACTACGAAGATTGAACGTAAATATTGACACGTCAAGACGGCATTTCATCATACACTGCAGTGCAAAAAATAGTCTAGCAAAGCTGTAGATACGCTCCAGTACAGACGTCGTACAGGAAGAAGAGGCCACTACTACTAATCCTCTTCACTTGAACATCCCAATTTAGATGATATCTAGCTCAATTTTTAAGTTGTCTTTCAAGACAATGTCTGCCCTCCCATCCATTTTCGCCTTTTCCAGTCGAGCCCTTCTAATGATGTGCTTCATTAACTTGCTGCTCCTTACTGTGATCAGCAGCAGCAGCAATTGTTTGGCTGCCTCTATTGGTAATCTACCACTGGGAGTCCTCGATAATCTCCTCCTGGCGCCGTCCAACTTTTCCGCGCCTGAGTGGTCGGCGATTCTGGCGCGAATGACGGCGGCCAATCCATGCGGCAGCTCCGCCAACTACACTCTCTGTCAGCAGTGTGCCCTCTCAACGGGCAATATGGGCGCCTTCTACTTCTGCTGTGTCAACACCGATGATGTTCGACAGTTCTGCTTTGATTTCGTCAATCACACCATTCCATAGACTTCATCTTTTCCAATTTGCCCCTAATCACAACCTTTTCCTGCCCCATGCACTTCCGCTCACAAAGACAAAGACAAATGGCTGCTCTTCACTTCAGTTATTCTAATCTCGCTCGATCTCGCTTTCCAGCATCGATTGCAATTGCAGAAATTGTGCTTTTTTATCAAAGCACCAGTCTTCTGACCACAAAGTTCAAGGCTTACGGAGACTTTTCCTGGGCTTTCGCTACTTCTATTGCTGCTGATGCAAATGCTGCTGCTGTACTGTTGAACCATTGCCAGCTGATAGAAACGACCAGACACACAGTTTTGATTGTCACAGTTGCCAAAAAAGTGTGTAGAGAAAAATAAGCAAAATTGTTGTTTTTTGCATGACGTAAGTAGCTAATTTGTAAAAGCTAATTTGCACTTTACTCTGTTGTACCTGTTATACAAAAACATTTTATTTTTTATGCAAAAATACTGTATTTTTAATAATTGAATTTGTTTTATAAAGTGCACCTTGTATTTATTGTTTCGAAATAATAAAACAATGCACTGAAAATGCTAAACATTTGTCCTCGATAAGTCCTCACATATTTTCAATCGTTTATACTCTGATTGTCAAGGAATTTTCCTTGAGGTGATGGCCTCTGACGAGGCCATTCGAGAACGCTCCAGAGCATGGAGCTGCGGCTGGCTGAGTCATCGCCTAGCTGCTGCTCAGCGCCTCGCCTGTGAGCAATCGGATGACGTGAACGTGAGGGGAGCGTTCCCTCGCGTCGTCTCACCGCCCCACGTGCCCCCACTGTCCCAAGAAGGCATATAAGCCTGCGGCGCCCAGACTGTCGAGAGTCGTCAGTAAGCGTCAGTAGAGACAGTCAGTCACTCTGTCACCCAGCCGACCGGCTGCCAGTGCGCGCCCATCATCGCCGGCCTTTAGCCGTGCCGTGCCCGAGCCCCTTGTCGTTGGACTCCCGATCCCTGCGCCCATTTGCCCTAAGCGGCCCTCTTCACTTCTTCTTCTTCAATTTCCCTACCCTTTACCTTATTACGATTAAACATTTCAACCGTCGTACGCGCCCGTCTCTTTCTCTTTTTCTACACCGGACCAACACCCGCGCCCGTGCCCATCTCTCTCCTCTTTCTCTCGCTCATCTTCGCGGAAGAAATTCCGTGACACTGATTATAAACTGTAACAAAAATGGAATCTAATCAAGCGACATGTTATATTCAAATGGCATAAACACGTGACTAGAAGTAGTGATACTCGTAGATTAGCTGAAAAGAAATAGAAAAAACCTCACTGCAAAAATTTAACGAGAAAAAGTGCGATATCTTGAAGAAAACGTGCGGTAAAAAGTGGGTGAAAATAATTACAATGTAATCAAGTTTTGTGAATATTTTAAAAGTTAACTTAGCCAAAAAAGTTTAATTTGCAACGCAAATTAACTTCTGGTAAGTAAAACTGGTAAGTTGAAGGACGCTAGCGGTAAAATAAGGTCGTGTATTCACAATAGTGCTCCTTTTTCATCACTTTAGACAACAAACTCACTTCATTAGATTTCAGTTTTTTTCTTAAATTCAATAAAAGTTGTAAAGTATTTTTCTCTACTAAAGATGTACTAAAGCAGATCACTGCATTGTAAGGAACTCATAGTTTAGCATTTACAGAATGCTCAATCGAAAAACTCTGTTTACGATGGCGGAAAGGCTAAAGTTTCTGAAAAGGAAGTTCATTGAACTAAATAAAACAATGTTTGAATAGTGACTCTTTGTTTGTTGTTGATGTTTTGCTGTGAAGCATTCAGGAGAAAGTTTTGCATCAATATGACTGTTCATGCAAACAGCAACTTCAGATCAACACCGTCTTTGACTAATCCGCCGGAAGCTTATTTCTCAGCTCTAGGCTTCTAAGCAACAGTAGTACTAACTGTGCATAAATGTTTTATTATTATTATTTTTCAAATTACATTTATTTGTACAGATTTTTTTGCACAAAAATAAAAGGAAAAAATTCTGCCACCACTTTAGCAAATTACACGTCAAGAACTTCATTTAATTTACTGCATTAGCCTAAATGCAGTGCATTTTGCTAAATTCATTGCGATTTTTGTTTGTTTGTTTGTTTGTTGTTTACTCATCCCATCACAACTCCCACAATTTTTTGTATCTTCTGTCACGTGTGTCCAATCTAATCATCATTTATTTCTTGACGCAAATATAAAAAAGTTTGTTTTACCGCCAAACATACGGCCCAAATGTGTCAATAAAATTCAAACGTTTGCAAAAAAATTGCAGATCAATATCAATTTACAAAAAGTGCCGCTGGTTAGCAAAAAATCTTCAGTTTTCGATCTCCTTCAAAAAACACATCAGTTGAAATCGATCTCACATTTTTCTTGGCAGCTTCTTTTGTCCTGCCACGTGTCCTATCTAATCTAGCTTTTTGTTTAGACTGCACCGGCTAATGTAAAAGTGACTTTTGTACACAAGTGTTCATCGCCGATGTTCTGCAGAGAGCTGCAACACTGCACTTCAGGAGAAAAATTATGTCATCCACTGAATGCAAAGTCTAACTTGGCGGTGACTCTCTCTGTTCGATCCTTCTCCCTCGGTGTGCCAGAAATGGAGAAAGCATGTTGTTTGCGATCACCACCATCAGATTAGGTCGTCAGACATTGAACCCAAGATACATCATCATCACCATCATCGTCGCCATCATCACCGTTGTCGTCTTGGCCATCACGCTATTAATATGAACCCAGGGAAAAACGTACCTACTTAACTATCGAATTGGGATTGTGTGCCAACAAAAATTGCTGGTTTGAGTGTGTGTGTGAGTGTGTGTAAGATTGCCCATGAAAGTGAAAGTAGATATCGATGTAGGCCATCAGAGCAAATCACTAGTGAGGCGCCTCGCTAGTCTCCTCGCACCAGGGTCTCCTACTTCTTCTTCTTCTCTTTTTCCTTCTTCTACTTCATCTGCAACATCTTTTCTCTTGCTAAAAAGGACAACCCGATGTTGAGCATACTTTGCATTTCCTCTTTAGCAGTAAGTGTTTTGAGAAATTAAATTCAACCCAAAAGTAAACGGGGTGAAGATGTAGGCAATTTAGGGAAATGCTGAATGCTGTACCGCATGGCAAAAAACATCTCCCAAAGGGAGATAAAGAGTGCTTGCTGGGAAAAGGTCGAGAGAGCAACTCGGCGGTGGCAGCAGCAGTGGCTGCACTGTACTTGATTAGAACTGTCAAACAGATTTTCTTCTTCTTTCTTACTTCTTATACCGATGCCTACTGAACTTCGGTCTCAAAATGAGACCAAGGCAAAGTGTATAAATAGTACGCCGTGTGCACGGTCTGTCAGTCGATGTGTACGTTATGGCACATCTAAATACATCTAAATACACTGAAGAATGATGAGCAACAGTCCAATCAGGCATTGTGAGAAGTGTCTGCGTACACTCTCACTTCACTGCTACATTTGGGCATTCGTATCCGTTGGCCGCACTTTGTCATTGAGAGTCTCGCTCCGGAGTCAGCGAGTCAGTGGCAAACATACAGTCAGTGCTGATAATCGACCGGGGAGGAAGGGCAAAAAAGAAAGAAAGAAAAGAAGGGAAAAAACATAGTAGCGAGACTAGCGAGTTTCGATTTCACTTTCAGCAGCATCAATGTCGGCTTATGCTCAAAGTCCGAGCCAGCCAACACTGTCTCCGACACTGGTGTTGGTGCGCCAGTTTTGCTGCCAGTGAAGATAATGGTAATGAGAGAGGACAAGGCAGCAGCAGCAGCATCAGCAGCAGCAGCCACTTTACTTGATTAGTCTCTGGTGTGAGAGTGGTGTGCAGTCCAAAAACACTGGTTTGAGTGCCGGTTGGAGGTGGTGCTGATAAGAAATGCAGTGCAGCAGCATCAGCAGCCAAAGCAGCCTCATCACCCAGTCACAGGGTGAAAGAAAAGTGGTGCATCGCACTGATCGAAGACGGCGATTGAACAAGTAGCTGCTGCTGCTGCATCCGAAGTTGCATCTGCTGAAGGTATATAAAGGAAGGCAGTGCGGTCAACCCATCAACAGTCACGTCAACCACCCAAAAGAGAGTCAATATTTTGATACGTTCGATCGCCCAGTCAATCAACCACTAGTTTCCCTCTTTGCATTCATCATCATCTGGCACGTCAGCCACCACAAACACTCACAAACTTCTTCGCGTAAGCCATGTCTTCCGTTCTGAACGCCGCTGCCTTTCTCCTTCTGCTGCCTCGACCGCAGCAGAAGTTCTTCCTTTTCCGCCACCACCGCCACCACAACCGCCACCTTCTGCTGCCCTTTCTCCTCCTGCTGACGCTGTACCTCAGTACCTCGGTCGGGTCAGCAGTGCCGCTGATGGCAGCTCCCACAACTTCAGCAGCAGCAGTCGAACAGCAGCAGTCAGTGAAACGATCCTCAGGCACGGCCAGTGCCAGCAGTAGCGCCCACCCGCACCCACACCTCGAGGATGACCTCCTCCTGGCGCCCGCCTCCTCGTCGGCGCCCGAGTGGGCGGACATTCTGGCGAAGATGACGGCGGACAATCCGTGCGGCAGCGCCGCCAACTACAGCCTCTGCCAGCAGTGCGGCAAGTCCACCGGCGACCCGAAGGCCTTCTACCTGTGCTGCGTCAACTCCGACGACGTGCGCCAGTTCTGCAGCGACTTTGTCAATCACACCATTCCCTGATTCACCAGTCCGCTACCTACCTATCTTTACTATTATTATTTTTCGCAAATGATACAGTTTGAGTCAACACAAAAGAGCCCAGACAGACAGACAGACTAGAGCCTATCAGATATCAAATTACCTAGCTGTAAGCAACAAAAAGACCTTCCTTTTTTCGACTGCTGATAACTACCAACCACCACTGCACAGTGTCTGCTTGCCGCCCGCCAGCTTAAGAGTTCAAAGATCCGCGCCAGACTTTTCCTGGCTTTCCCTGGTACTTCTTTTTCAGCTCCACATTTCTCTCCTTCACCAGCGTGCAAATATTATTATTTTGAATGCCTCAATCAAATCACTCCCCAGCACTTCACATTGCATCACATGTTTATCTTCTCAACCCAACGCGCTCTCTCACAGTGCACCCAAATGCGCACCCAAATCGCCACCATAACCAAAATATAATTGCCAACTTTGATTTTTATCAAGCAATAATACCACAAACGACACCGCTGCCGCCGGTTTCTTTGCCAAATGCTGACGATTGCTAAATTGCAGTTACAAACTGACTGACGATCAGCAGCAGCACCTTCACAATAATCTCAATTTTGATAATGCTTGTTTTGATATTCATTTTTTGTACTTTTACTTTTTTATACAATCTTTTTTAGATACCTTTTCTACCCTTTTCTACATTTTCAAATATTTCTGTTCCAAAGTATTAACCAAAGAATCACTTTCTCACTTTTTGTACCCTTTTACAAAAAAGCTACAATTAAAAACCGCCAATTTGTTTTTGTTATAAAATCAGTTTGTGTTTATTTATAATAATCAATTTATAATAAGTAAGTCGAAAAAAGGTGATAAATTAAATATCAGTTGGCATAAGTAGCTCGCAGGCGTTTCTTGTTGTCAGCCAAATACTTCTCAAGAGCGGGATCTGATCCCAGACCTGGACCGGGAGAACAACAAAGGAGTTCATTAGTGAAAAGGTAGACAAAATACACGTTGAAAGCAGACAATTTCGCAAGGCTAGTTAAACCAAACTTATATCAAACTCAAATTGGCTACAATTATCGGCACATTGCGATTACTCGGCAGAGTTTCGCAATCAGTGTTTCAGCACCAGATGATGATGATGAGACGACAGACAATCTCAATGCGCAAAGTTGTTGTACAACACACACACACACACACACACAAACTGAAACATCAACTTTAGCATATGATGTCGGTGGAGGTGGCCTAATCGCTAACGTACCATCGATGATTGGGTACAGCACACGTGACTCGAGGATGAAGACTCACTCACACACCCTCTTGTTCAAAGTAGCAGCTGCTGGTGTGATAAACACACACTTACCTAAATACTTGTTAATAAACTGAATCGACATGGCGGCAGTTATATCATGAACACTGTAGGTACTGTGAAGGGAAGGCAGAAAAAAGATAGTGTTAAAGCAGTGGCCAGAAAACTCATTTCCCACCACTTACCTAATGCCCGTCCGTCCCATGGAGTTTCCACTGAGAAAGAGCGCCAGCTTTCCCATGACAAAGGGAATGTCGCACTGCTGAAAGTGGCGGGCGCCGTTGATGGTAAGCGCCTGTCTGCGGCCCTCATCGTCGCCCTCAATGACGGCCATCATCTCCTGCAGCTTGGCGGTGTTCGCCTCATCGCCCGTCATGTCCTCTGTGTTGATCATCAGCACTGGCTGCGGAATGAGATCGAGCGCCTCGTCCTTGATGGGGAAGGCCCACGGGTCCAGGGCGACGGCCACCTTGAAGCGCAGCTCGGCGGCGGCGGTCATCAGCGCCGTGGCGCCGCCCATCGAGTGGCCCATGATGACGGCAGAGTCCAGGTCGAGCAGGCCCTCAAATTGGTCCTGCTGAAAGCCCGGGTCTAGGAGGTTCTGCAGCTCAAAGCCGGCATTGAGCGCCTCCAGCAGGTCCAGGGCTCGCGAGCACTCTCGCACGCGGTGCTGAATTTGGCGGTTGCGAAAGCGGTACACCTCGGGCTTGTGATTGGTGGTGGGCACAAAGCGGTGGCGGACCCAGGCCATCTCCAGGTGCATGAAACCGCTGATGGGAGAGAGTGCTTTTGGTGGCACGTAGTTGGGGTCGTCAATCTCGTCCACGCCAAAGTCCACCTCGTCGTCGGCGTCCACCTGATCGACGCCACTGCTGTCTTCAGTGCCCACCTTTTTGATGTCGTCGCCCTTGGCGTTATCACAGTGGTCCGGGTAGTCGGGGAAAAAGTTGGGATTTGAATCACGCAGAGAGTAGGCAGCCCGGCGGGCAAAAAAGGCAAGGCACGCAGAGTTTTCTCGGTGTTCAACCACTGAAAGAAAGAAAATGACAATCGTTAGTTGGTAAATAAACAACAAACATCAGCTGTGACCGTTACCTGCCACTACAAAGCCTCGACTAGCCAGCTCAACGGCCAGCGTCGAGTAGGTGGTTCGGCAGGCGCCGAGGCCATGTGAAAAGACCACCACGGGGTACTTCTTCGTGACGTACTCTGCCGGTTCCCCTCCAGCGGAGTTCCCCTGGACACTCTTCTCGACGCGCACCCTCTGCCCGAGTGGCATCGGCCTGGCGTGCGGCGTCACCGGCACAAAGACGTTCTTCTTGGCGTTGATGCGCTCAATGAAGCGCATCATGCAGGCGGTGGTGATGCCGGCCGCGTCCGCGTAGCCCGTCTTGTAGTTCTCATGCGGCAGCCAGTTGGGCCACAGCAGCGGATTGCCCGCCTTGCTCTCGTCCACCTTGGCGGGGTAGAAGAGCCGCATCAGGACGCCTCCCTTGCGAGTGTAGCCCACCAGAAAGTCGCGCACGCCGACGAATCGCAGCGGTCCAGTGGGCAGAGGGATGTGGTAGCGATTCGCCGACTTGTCAATCTTGGCCTCGCGAAGCTTAGCAGGTCGCGGCATTTTGTGTCAGTCGATGATAGTGGTGGGGGAAGTGGATAAGTAGAAATGCTGAAAAGGCAAAAAGAATAGACACAGAGGTTAGGCAATTGTCAAACACGCACTAAACAAACACATACCGCAGTCTGGATGAGTATTTGACGTTACATCGGCTGACTTGAGCAGCACTCGACGATAAGAGAGCAGTGCTGCTGGTGCAGGTGCTGATGATGGTGCTGGTGCAACAAGTCAGGTGCACAGTTATGTGGGCACAGTGAGCAAAATAATTGATGAGATGATCAGTGTGATGATGAGAAGAAAAGAGAAGACGATGCCAGTGATGTTTGTATTTGTTGTTGGTGCAAGCTCGGCGACTTCAGTCGAATGGTTCAGTCGGATGGTTCAGTCGGTCTCTGTCGAGCTGGCAGATTCAGTCTTCTTCTTCTTCTTCTTCTCCTCTTTCACTCGGCGGTAAAAACAGCAGCAGCAGCACTGAATGCCAGTGATGGGTGGTGGTAATGGAGAAGATGCTGAGCTGCAGAGTGAGTGCTCATCCACTGAAGAGAAGCAGCAGCAGCATCAGCAGCAGCACTACTTGTTTGTCGAGTTTGTGGCAACGGGCGGATTTGATGCGTCTTCTTATACCCACAGTGTGATCACCACCACCGTGGTGGTGGTGCTGCTGGTAGTGATCTGCCTCGATGGCCTCTGCATTGCGGCAACGGCAGCGGGTCGCGCGCGCACTACTCTCACAGGCCAACTGATTTCAACTGTTTGTTTGTTTGTTTGTCTGTCTGTCTGTTACCATGTGTGTAGTACAGTTACGCAATCTAGCGGTTATTATTTAAAGGTGCCACCGTTGAGGGAAAGTGCGCCTTGAAAGTGACTTGATCAGGCACTTTCGATGCACTCTCATCCTTTTCACTGTCAACTGCACCAGCTTGAGTGTCCTGTCCCATTCATTCAACTTTGTGTTGTTTCAAACTTGTCATGGGCATTGGCAACGGTTGACAACGTCTCGAAACGGTGAATCGGATTGATTAATGTTCAATATTTTAAACCTGCACACTGTTTTGAGTTCACTACACATTGGCACACTAGAGGGCAAAGCTTGCCCATTACCAAAATGCACTTGCTCATCACCTATTACAATGTGTGATTTTTCTGGAAACTGATAGATCAAATGAGCATTCTCAAAATGTTGAAACAAGTGAGATCTGGTAGCCATTTGGTTTGTACCTTTGCTTATAATTAGTATTTCTACAAAGAAAATCGAATGCAAAAGTGCAAGGTCGTATGCGTAAATGTAATAAATACTTCAAAGAAGAGTAAAACAAAATATGGAAAGAATGGGTCTACTACTTCTACTACTACTCATCCTTCTCGTAGGCGTACTTCCAGATGTTGCTCAGACAGACGCTGGAGTGGAAGCGGTAGAAGAGCATGATGGGCAGCGTCGCGTGGTTGATGATCATGCTGGTGAACTCGCCAAAGTAGTGGTGCGGCGCGTGGTACACCTCCACGCTCTTCAGCTCAAAGGTGTTCAGTATCCAGAGGGTGACGTTGAGTATGAGGGCGAAGATGACCAGCTCACGGCCGGGCTTCCGCAGGCGAACCTGCGAGCCGTTGGCGCAGCGACGCAGCCCATCGACGATGAAGGGCGACTGGATCATCACCTGAGCTATCGTCAGCAGCTCAATGACGCTGAGGAGGATGTTATTGGTGCGCTCAAAGTCCTCCTCGTGAGATATGTCGGCGATGCTGGCGATGATGGCCAGTGAGTAGTGGACAAAGTAGAAGGGAATCGGCACGAGGACGAGAATGTCGTCCATGATGGTGAAGGCGTTGTCGCGGTGGTGATGCCCCACCACGTCCAGCTGCTGAATTTTGAAGTAGGCCAGCGGAATGACCACAAAGGAGCAGATGGTGAGGGCGGCAATCTGCAGCGAGTAGATGGCCACGCTGAAGTGCGAGTAGACGTCCTTCTTGATGGTGCTGAAGAAGATGACGATGGTGATGATGATGACGAGGAGGAAGGCCAGCCCGAGGAAGAGGCCTCGGTTGGAGGCGTGGCAGTCGACGTTTAGCGCCAGCCCTGAAGAGCGGTAGTGAATTTCCTCTTCGCCGTTCTCGTCCTCTACAATTTCCTGCTTTACCGAATGAAAAAGCGACTTGTCGTTGACTTTGCCTGATAGAAAGGTGAAAGAATAGTAAGAACTTTTTGTTGTGATGTTAAAAACTTCTTACCAATATTCGTCCAGATCATGTACCAGATTGAGGCAATGGCAATGTTGAACTCAATGGTAAAGGGGTAGAAGTAAGGCAGTGCACTCATCGACTGGTTGCTCACGATGGCCAGTTTAGAGCAGTTGATGGAGTGCACCAGGTGGTCGTAGAAGGGTTCATCGTAGTGGGCGAGCATCTCCTCAAAGCTGTCCTCCATGTTGGTGGCATTCGCCTCGGACAGTCGCCGATCGACAAAGTCGTCGATTACTTCGTCGACGATGGTGTCCAGCCAAAGGCTGATGGCCGTCCCCAAAAGGTGCATCAGCGCAAAGCGGGCCATGTTCTTGAAACGATTGATGATTATCTAAAAGTAAAAAAAATTAATGTTTGAAAAATTTTTAATGTCTTTCAAACTCACATTAGAGTACTTGAAAGCAATGAACAGCTGATAGAATGAGAATATCACTCGAACAATGGCAGTAGTCAGTTTCAGTGGTTCCTGGCAAACTGCATCGTGGTGCACAAAGAAGTACACCTGCTGAACAGTGCCAATTCCTAGGTGCATGATGCTTCCAAAACAAAAGACTAAAACAAAATGTTAGTAAAATTTTGTTTCAAAAACTTAACCAACTTACTAATCATTCCCGTTTTCAGGTAAAAGTCATTAGAGTGTTTTCCCTGAAAATACCGGTATCCAGTTTCAATTCGATTTTTCCCTCCGCCCCCAAAACCCATACTGGCCATTGAAATGGAGTCAAAGTCTCTGTTTACTGCCGTTTTCGCCTTTGATTTTCTCGACTTTTGACCGACGTAGTCAAAAATCATGGCCGTGTTTAAGCTGACTGAATCGTAGGCGTCTGCATTGTTCTGCATGTTACGACCGCCTGAAATGGTGGCAATTCTCCCACCTCCGCCACCATTTCTTCTTTCACCACCACCATCTTCAGCAGCGCCCTCTTCCAGGGTATTATCTTCATTGCCGCCCCTTTCGAAATCTTCTTCTTCATTTTCCTCATTTCTCTCTTCCTCTTCCTCCTCGTCATCATCAATACTGTCGGCAAACTCCTCTGCAACAAATGGCTTGACAAACTCCATCGCCCATCGCTTGTACTTGAGAATGTCGTAGTGGAGGAAGGCCAGCCAGCCAATGCCCATCACGCAGATGACAATGAAGAAGGCGTCTCGCGCGTAGTTCTCTCGCTCATTAATGTTAAACATGGTGCACATAGCGCCAATGATGATCAGCAGGAAGGCGTACATGATGGAGAGGAAGCGGGCGGTTCGGGCGAGCATTTCGGAGTTGCCCCGTCGGTGTCGCTCACGCTCGTCAACGGGGCCACCCGGTGAGGAGGAGATGCCCGTGAAGGAGGAGGCATCCTGGTGGCCGGATGAAATGCTGAGAATGTCTGCAAAAAGTGAAAACAAAATTTTTGTTTTTAACTTTTAAAATTTATTTGTCACATTTATTGAACAGTACCTGACAAGTCTGAGTTGTTGTTGATCACCTTGTGGCGCTTGGCGATGCGACTGGGCGCCGAGAGGTAGGAAGGATTGTTGTTGGGGAAGCTGCTGCCCATTCCCGTCGGATTGGTCTTGATGCCCAGATTGCGAAAGTAGGCGGCATCTTCGTCAAACTGAAAGATGGACGCCGTCGAGGGACGAGTGAGCACCACCGAGGGCACGTCCTTGTCGGGCGCGTTCAGACGTGCAATCTGCGAGAGACGCCGCGCGAAGCGTCGCATTGTCGTGGCCATGGCGCTTATGTTTTTTACCCCCGCTTTTGTTGCTGCTGCTAACACAACACCACTTTAAGCACCGACACTTGTCTTTTGTTCAATAAAAGCTTTTAAAATTTTAAACAACAAAAGAAGAAGCGGTGGTGGTGGTGGTAGTGACACAAACACACACACAACTGACAAACCACTTTACAAAGAAGGTGTCAAGTGTTGGGAGAAGAAAAAGAAGCTGGTGCCGTGACAAGATGTTGCTTAAGTTAAGTCAACAACAAATCGATTAGATCGGACATGACAACTTGTCAATACGTGGTTGATTGAACGCGTCAATACTTGGATCCATAGAGTGGGATGCGTGCGTAAATACTTGGACAGAAGCACAGGTATTTCTCTTCTTTCTTCTCCAGTTGCCCTTTAATTAAAATACAACTGTCATCTAGGAATATTATGCCTGGCTACGGCAGCACACTTTTCTCCTTTTTTTCTTCACCTGACTGCTCGCTCCCTTCCAACTTTGACAACTTAGTCTCACTTGATATCAGCTGTAGACGGCTTAATGCTCTGCAACTTTGTTTGTACTCTGAATGACTCAATCGGCTGACATTGAGACAGTGACACTGTCAGGAAAGAGAGAATTGACAGTGAAGAAGACTGCTTTGATTTTTAGAGAGCAGACGTTGTCTACCACGGAATTCGTTGCTGAGGATTGCTTTGTTTGCATACAAATTAAAAGTGATACCTGAAGATAATGAGGCTAAAAGGATGTTGGCTCAGTCTCCAAAAGTCAGTGATGATGGAGATGGTCAAGTGATCCCAAAGATGTGCTAGATCAATATTTAGAAATTTGAATGTGTTTGATCAAATGTGTTTATGACTATTTGTTTGTTATAAACCAAAAGCCGATTCTTTGTATTTTTAGAATCATGCAGTGTCCAATTATAAAGACAAAAATGGAAAGTCAAAGTACTCAGATCTAAAGAGTTTACGCGATAAGATAAACGTGATTTGTTTGTGAGAAAATGCATTTTTATAGTTTGTTTGGGTTAGATTTATTTACTGATTAACAAAATTAAAATGTTGTTTTTAGGTTTAAATCAGTGTCGATGAGATTTGCTTACATATAAATGATGGGGTTAGTGAAGGAATGGATAAAATAAAGTTCCAATATTTATGTACATTTTTCTCTACTATGACGATGATATGTGACAATAAAATGGCAATAAAAAATGAGTTCTGGGTTGACTGAATACAATAAAATACAGATTTGTTCAGTAAGGGTGCTGTGTCAGTGAAATTGACATTTTTTGTAAATAAAAAATATACTAAGACAATGACAATGACAATGAAAGTTATTGATGTTGTTTCAGTTTATACATTTTGGATACAGTGAATAAGCTGACAAAATTAAAATAGTTTTTCAATTTTGCCAAATACAAAATAAATAGTCAGTTAAATTCTTTTTTTTTCTTTCCAACAGAATGGCGTTTAAATTATTTTCTCATCAGATCAGTAAGGAGTAGGAGGTGAAGGAAAAAGATAGATGGAAATTTAAAATATTTTCAACATTTAGTTCACTGCATTATGTGTTTGCCTTTGCAGAATAATAAGAAATGAAAATCGATATTTAGAAGTAGAATTCCCTGTATATGATATTTGTTTGACCATCTTAAAAGGGTACAAAAAAAGAGAAGGAAAATAAAAAGAAACGAAAATGCCAAGCGATCGATCAAGTCACGATTCATCAATTTGAAGCATGTGAAAGGAGAAGAAAAGCATCGATTGGCGTGAAAAAATGGCGAGTAAAAGTGGACAAAAAAGTGTTTAGAGGTTTAGAGCAAGAGAGTGAAACGAACTTGAGAACAAATTACTGGACAAATTATTATTATAGTGGGGGTTAGAGCGGGAGTGAGAGAGTGAGTGAGTAAAGTTAGAAAAGATGAGTACGAAAAGCGACTACCAGAGATCGTGCTGTCTGCTGATTTCAATTGCAAGGAAAGTAGCAGCAAAGTAGGCTCAGTAATTGACTTTTTAAGCGGTACTCAATCTTAAAACGGAAAGCAGAGTACAGGAGCCCTGGAATCATTAATTTTAAGATGGCGTGCTGAGAGTGAAAGGCGGACAGCGTCAACAAAATAAAGTGAAAAATTGCATGCAGTTCGGTTTTTGGTTCGGACAGCAAATTTTTTTCTATCAAACTGGAGCTCGAGGGTTTAAACAGAAGAAAGAGGAGGACAAAAGAATTAAAAAACTGCCGATTATAGGTGAAGATGAAATTGACGTGAAATGTAGACCTTGCTTTTTTGGCTGTCTGTTGCAGTCGCTCTCTGAGTGATTTATAAAACTCTTACAGGAAGAAGTGTCAACTCAAGCGGAAGGATGGACAAGTTTAAAAGTTAAAATTAGTGAAAAATAAATCAATTAGTTTGGAGGTTTTATAGTCTTTTTACTTGTTTGTCCCATTTTTTCTTTTAAAAATAAATTTAAACTTTTGTGTTATCGTAGGCTCGTTTGCTCAAAAATGAAGGAAAGTCTTTTGAAATGTCAATATTGACTTTAACCAGTGCAACCTAAAACATTGTTAAGATGCTTTTCTTGTTCCTTAATTAATTAATGGTTTCTTAGTAAAAACTTTATTTTAAAATATAAAAAATGTCAACTACAGTTGCAAAATGAAAGAAGAAATATGTTAGAAAATCTACAAATGTATAAAAAATTAAAAATAGTAAAACTGTTCATTTTGGTTGTTTGAAAATAGAAAATAAAACCTAATCCGAGTGCTTCGTTGACTGATGCTGCTCAAGTGGTTCCACTCGGTTGTGTCGCCGGTCTAAGACGTGGCGTCCAAATAATCCAGGCCACTGAAGAGCTGACTGAATACTACTTGTAAATACAAAAAAGAATGTATCTATTAAAATGGTAAAATTTGATTTGATAAAAAAAATTTGCAATGATATGAAGAGTACTTGACAAACCAAAGAGCCACTTTGGAAATATTGCCAAATTGCAAAAAATGAGGGAATGTTGTGTAACTTATAAAGGCAAAAAACTGCTTTGGCAATTTAAAGACAAAAGCTGCTGTTGCAGAATGGAATGGCGTCCTCCTCAAAACTGATCCAAATGATCTGATGGAAAAAATAGCCTGCATCTGCTGATGAGAGTTGTATAAGGGCAAAAAATGCAAGCGGCAGAGTGTGAAAGAGCAAAACCTTTCATCAGCTAAATCGGCAATATAAGATTGTGTGTGTGTTTGTGAGTGTGAAAATTAAAGTGTGTTTGTGTGATGTGAGTTGACTTGACTATGACGTTCAGGGCTCTAAAAGATAGCAGCCAAAGCTGAGAGCGTAATGCGATCACGTCGTGCAAATCTCCTCTCTTCTCACGGGCAAATCCTTTAAAAGCAAACTGCGCTTTGGGAAAAAGGAGAAAGGGCAGATTTGGAGGGAAGGGAAAAGAGGGCAAAGAAAGGAGCAAGGGAGCAAGGGGGAAGGGTAAGTTCAAGGCTCACAATTCCGTTTTCTGGTAAGCCTTGTGAAAGAGGGGATGGCTGCCGAAACCGCCACCACCAGTTCGACCGCCGTAGTTGCCTGAACTGCCGGCGCCGTAGTTGGCTGCGTACCCGGTCTCTTTGCGATTGGCGTAGATGTTCAGCCCTGGGATTATGTGCACCCTCAGTCCGTGCGATTCATTGGCCACCGTTCTTCGCATGGCATTGCCCTTCCGAGCAAAGGTGACGTGTGACTTGCAGCAGCAGTAGTAGAAAAGCTTGTTGAAGGCCTCTCTGAAGTCTCGATTCGTGGCTGCGTACACGTATGAAAAGCACACTGAATTGGACAGGGCCACTGACCAGGCAGTGTCCAAGTAGTGCTGAGGAAGAGGGTTCAAAGGGTCTACTACCATCAACACGACCTAAAATAGTAAAAATGAGTAAGATAAAAAAATGATAAAGACACTGACCAGAGGCATCCACATGCAAAAGGAGACAAAGTAGACGATGCAGTTGGGTTTTAGTAGGAAACCATCAGAGAGGATAAAGGAGGACTCGGTGGAGTTTTCCATCTGCAAACGGTAAGCTTTGTGGCGAAAGAGGGAGCGAACGAAGAGACACAGTGTAATGAGGGAGAGCAGGAGGAGAACACCTGTTGAGAAAGCACTTTAGTCATTGATAGTTTAGGACAGCACTTACCAAAAAGGTACGGGTGAAATCCGAGGTGTATGGGCCAAGTGCGCTTGTCAGGACAGAACTCCGGTCCCCACTGGTAGTGATGTTGGAGCCAGGGCAGTGCGAATGCGAGGCCCCAAATGACCATCAGCTGTGCGGTGACCCTGAGTTTGGTGCAGCATCGCTGGTACCGCTCCCGCCTCAGCTGACTCAGACCGGTGAAGTTGTCGAGGGCCAGGGCGAAGAAACTGAGCACGGTGACGGTGAAGCAGGCAGTGGTGAGCAGCCACTGAAAGTGACACAACGTCGGCTGATCCTCATTCACATTGGCCATGATGGCGATGGCTGAGGCAGGCAGGACGGCCAGTGTCACCAGCAGGTGACCGAAGGACAGAGAGGCCACAAAGACATTGCCCCGCACCTGCAACGACTCCACCACCGTCAACGCCGACACCATAAAGATGGCGCCCATCGATCCAAAAGTGGACACAAAACAGTACAGCACCAGCTTGAACACCCGGTTCCAGCTGTTCCAGTTCTCCTCACCGGACACTCCACTCGGCCAGTTCGGATTGACCGAGCCGTACTGGCTGTTCCAGTTGTTCAGCCCATATCGGTTTCCTCCGTACGAGTTCTGCGACTGTTGTTGTAGGCCAGCACTGCCGTAAGTCGTTGCCGACTGCTGAAATGGCGCCAGCAGTGGTCCGTGGTCTCTCCGTGAGCTGATGGACTGGTTCAGGAGGACGGTGATGAGCCCTGCAATGGGCGTTGTTGTTGTCGTTGTTGTTGTGTTCAGTGCCAGTGCTGTGCTGTTGCTGCTGCTGCTGTAGTTTAAACCTAGGCTGGTGGTAATAGGCACCACGGTTGTCGACAACGCCAATGGCAATATGTGCTCCGCAAGGTTTGACATTGCGAATCGGTGCGGAGATGATGCGCTGTGGTGATAAGATTTGGCAATGAGAAAGAGTGAGGTGGTTGAGGAACTTGAGAGTGCGTGTTTTGTAGTTCATTGAGTTGAGATGATGCGCTGAAGAGCTGATGAGTATTCTGCAAAAAATAAATGTCAACTTGTGCAGCACCGACATTAACCACTTGGGTACTTTAAAAACACTTGAATCACTAAGTGTCTTGTTTTGCTTATTAGAAAAAATTAGGTTTCGTTAGGAAGTGTCATATAGCAGTAAGTTTTATCTTCTACTGCCAAGTTGTTTCTGTTGCAAATTATGTTTTTCTTTCTAATTTGCATTTACACACTTTTTTCTGTCTTCTCTCTCTTTTTTAGCGGCACTGTAAGTGAGCCACTCTTCAACTTCTTAGCCACTTCACCTCTAATTACAGTGCATCCTATTATCTTTTCATTCGTCCCACCGGTCCATTTACTGCTCAGCTCCATAGATCATCATTATAAGACGCACACAAACACTAAACTCTTTACTTGCCTGTCTGACTACTTTTTAAAAGGCCTTCAACGTAATTTGATCGTCGTAAATCGTCTTAGAGTGCGCATAATATAATGAAAAAGATGAAAACTGAAATTGGATATGATAAAGAATTAGAAAACGGTAATTTATTACCTATATAATAAAAAGTTTTTAACAAAGTAAATGAATATTCTGTGTTTAAAAAAAGAAAAAGTAAGGTTTTTAAAATACTAAAATTTAATTTGCATCGTAAAAACTTTTATGATTTGTTCAAAAAATACGTAGAAAAACAAATTAATTAAATTTGGGTATTATTGATCTTTCAATTTATTTAGATTAGTTCAAAATTGAACAAAAAATGCATTATCTCTGATGTAATCAGATAAATTATTTTTTCAACTAAATACGGTTCACACTATCTAGAAAAAATCAAAAGCTTTTAACGTTAATTAATTCAGTTTTTAAAATTGTTTTTTTTCAAAATTTTTTCAACTATATACTTTTTGATTTAAAAACACTGATGCAAACTAAAAATTGTGTATCAAATGACTTTTGAAAAAAAATTTAACTCAAAGTTTGTTTATAAAAGGAGTAGTGGCAAAATTTTAAGTATAAATCTCATAATAAAATCATCATCCAAAATACTACAACTAAAAAGAATTTTTTTGAACTTTTGTTGCAGAATTTATTATTATTGCTCAATCGTTCCATTCTTTGGCCTCTTTCATCAGTTAATTTATTTGTGCAAAAATTGTAGCTGTTTGTGTGTGCAAGCCAATCTGTCGGCTTGTGTTTTTGCTCGGCAACGGCCAAAAGCAAAATTAATTTCCTCTCTTTTCTTTGTCTTCTCAAAGCTTTGTATTACATGGCCGGCAATTGATTTGCCCTAAGTACCAAATTGTTACATAACCAGGAGAGCACAAAACATGATAAAGAGTCGTAATGAGAAATAAATAAGTGTCAGGTGGAAGTTATGCGATGCATTGCCAAGACAACTTTGCTAGACAGAAACAAAATTTAAAAACAAAATAGTTTTAATGTAATTGCAGTTTTAAGATTTAACACAAATACAAGTTCAATGTATAACAATTTGATCAAACAACATCGCATCTAAATTTTTAATATCAATACAAATGTCATGCAATAACTTTGAAATATTAAAAAGCAATTTGTTATTACCATGTTAGTCATTATTTAGTTTCAATTTTATATTTCAATTACTACATCATTTTAAATCTAGTTCCTTTTGACTATTTTTAATTTATGCTCAATTTTTCAATAAGCTATCAGAAGTTAACCTTTTTCTCATTTTAAATGACATTTTATTTTTTAATTCTAATATTGTTTAATATATTAAAAATTTGTAAATCAAAATATAATTTCAAACGCTGCCACCGGAATTTTTTGCTTCAATTGAAGAATGATTGAAATTAAATTACACTCAAAATAGAACGGTTCTCTTTATTATTGAGACCCAACATAAAAAACTATTAAACATTTTTTTTGCACGTTTATAACATAAACAACTTGAAAAAATAATTAAATTGATAAATACAACTTGCATTTATCTGTGAATAACAAAATTTACTATTTTTTAAATAATCATTTTAAATAAAAATAACTTAAAAATGTTAAATCAAAATAAAAATGTCAATTTTTAATAAATCTTAACTTAAATTTAATAAAATTAGCTTTTTACACTATGAAACATTTTTTTTAAACATCTGTTTCCACAAAAAAATCTGTTGAATTAATTAAGCAAAAAAAAGTTAGAAAATAATAAAAAAACGAAAGCTGTTGAGGGATAGGCAAATGAAAAACAAAACAAAACAAAAACAGACGGCTAAAAAGATCGATTTTCTGTGTCAGATGTTGAAGAACGCTTCAAACACTAGCATAAATTTAATGTATTTTGTAAAAATAAAGGCTTTATATTTAAAAAAAGCAAACTTATTGACCTTCATTAAAAACAGAGATAAATTACACTTGGATAATTAAGTTGAGTTTAAAATTATAGGTTAAACTTGGCACTTTGTGCAAATTGATTGCAAATTTACGTGCTTCTTCAAACAAACTTAAAACTGCAACAGTGTTAATACAATTAAAGTTTTGTTAGCTCAGATATAAAGTTCAATTAAAAAATAATTAATGGTAATTAAAAATGTCACATTTGAAATATTATTTCAAATATCAATTGAAAAAGCAAACAATATTTTGTATTTATTTTAATTTCTAACAATATAAAAATGAGACTTACTTTTAATTTATTTGTTTAATGAAGTGCACGCTTCATCTTCATCAGCAGTGATCATTCATTTGAGCTCAATTGAAGTAACTATTTCATTTTTAATTGGTCTGCTACAACTTCGTTTCTACTTCCCCTGCATGCTTTAGCCATTGTTGCCAGTGGCAACTTTGAGACTATTTTTGACAATTGCTTTAGAAAATGAGGAAGAAAGAGTGTGTGTGAAGAAGGGAGAGAGAAAGGAAGGTTGAGGAGGACACAAATTGAGACGAGGCTATTGGAAGACACACAATGGGAAGAAAGGTAGTGCAGGAAAGCTGAGTGTTGAGGGACATGAGTTTTAAAGTTTGTAAAGCACCGATCGATAAAGTAGACAAAAAATGGGAAAAAAGGTAAATTAGAAAAACTGCTAAAAATAAAAACATTTTCAGTACAGAAAAGTTAAAAAACGAAGTATACAAAAATTGGACTGCGATTTTTCAGGCGCCTACATAAATTTAAAACAGGTCAATTAAAAATTTAACTGACTTGACATTATACTACTACGTAAAACGGTATTACAAAACAAATGCAACACAAAAAAGTAGCTTACCTTTTAAAACTTAGTATGTAAAGTTAAAAAAGTGCAGACCCAACAAACTTCAAATTCGCTTATCATTGACATTTCCGCCACTCTCCAAATTTGAAAAAGAGGGAGAAGGTTGAACCAATTTTTTCTTTAAATCAAAAGGAAAAAAGAAAGGTGAACAAAAGGTAAAAATCACAAAAAGTAAAAATTTTAAAAGAAAAAAAGAAAAATAAAATTGACAAGATAAAGTGCTTCTGGTCAACGAAGACGGTAGCAGCAGCAGCGGCGGCGGCGGCGACGACAACAATAACAACAACAGGGGAAAAAGAAAAAGTGGCGTGTGTGTGAGTGAGTGTTATTGCCTGAGCGTGTGTGTGAGTGAAATGAAAGAATGAGTGAAGCGAAAAGTGAAGTGGAGTGCGACGACTTGGTCTTCGACAGCACTAAACTGTTGAGACCCATTCAGAGAGAAAGGAAGAAAGGAAGAGAGAGAGACGGTGTTGAATCGAAGACGACAGCAACAGCAGCAGCAGCAGCAGCTGCAGAATCAGCGATCTGCTAGTGGCAGACAGCTAGTGGCGCCAGTGCCGCCAATGCTTCTGCTTCGACGGCTTCTCCAACAGCGACAGCAGCAGCAGTGGTAGTTCAGTGCAAAAGTCCCCAGAAGAGAAGAGGAAGAAGAGGTCTCGTACAGTTCATTAGCAGAAGGGGGGGGGGAATACGTACCACTTCTGTCCTGGTCTTAGGAGAGAAGACAATGTAAACAATTGGGAGACAGCAATGCTGGCAGACCAACTTGCTGTTGCTGCTGTTGTTGCTGCTGCTGTTACCTTCCATTCTACCTCCTGGTAATGCCCAGTGTCGGTCTGTGTCTGTCTTTGATTCTCTCTCTCTCTCTCTCTCTCTCTCTCTCTCTCTCTCTCTCTCTCTCTC
>JAALOO010000271.1_pt1 | contig 48935 bp, 35 predicted proteins | sample 7257641 | NCBI WGS metagenome assembly JAALOO01 (sample SAMN14085613, study PRJNA598686) | mite metagenome | biome: ENVO:01001000; feature: ENVO:01001002; material: ENVO:01001226; isolation source: single female mite from University of Michigan culture on fish food culture... ...
TCTCTCTCTCTCTCTCTCTCTCTCTCTCTCTCTCTCTCTCTCTCTCTCTCAGCTTGAGCTCACTAATTTGCCGATCACTGCTCGACGCTCAACTGATTCAAGATGAGACCAGTGCCAATCGAAGAAATCGACCAAGGGAAGACAAAGCCAGCCGAATGAAGTGTGCTTCTTTTTTTGGTGTCCTGTGTGCACCAGTAGCACTAGCAATGTGACAGCAAGTCACCGAGAGTGCTGCTGCTGCTGGTGGTGGTGCCCATCGAGCGATGGTACACTCAACTTAAGTGAATAAGTTAATCAAATTAAAACAAGTGACAATTTTCGACTGCTGCTGCTGTTGCAGTTTCAGATCTGCTGGTGCACTTGCCATCAAGCACCAATTAGACGACGATTCCCCTGCCTAATTAGAAGTGCAACAAACACAAACGAGCACATCCACATACACACATAGCGATCTGGCAACTGCAATAAAAATAATGCTTGTATACGCCAACATCGGCAGCAGCAAAAGCAGCAGCAGCGGTTGCCATCGTGATAACCATCATCAGATATGAGTGGCCAGTTGTGAGTGTGTGAGTGTGGCACACATTGGCCTAATGACGCCGATAATTGGGCCTCAATCGCGCGGCACGTCTAAGTGACAAATGATTGCCACCGCTGGGTCCCTGACGCCGATGATTGTTCTTTGCGTCACCGAGGTTGAGTGAATTCCTCGATCAATGAAGACTTCTCGAGATGAAAAGGCTGTAGATAGTTCTGTCCTGACTGCAGGATCATCTCTCAGATTGTCTCATTCTTTATTATGCTTCATCTTTTCAATGATCAAAACAAAAAATGGACAAATCTGAAAAAAATATGAATGCAACTCGTTAGGCAAATGAATTTCTTCTTTGCTTCAGTAAAATAGAACCACTCAATTTAGCAAAAAGAGCGCAACTCTTTCGTTTTCCGAATGGCGGTGGTCGTTTTTCTCTTCAGAAATAGAAACACTCTCTGTCAGAGAGGACAATTAGCGCAATCAAGTAATGGAGTAATGGAGTAAGCAGCCGAAAAAGGATGAGAATGAGAACAAGAGCACAAAGCCGGTTGCACTGCTGCAACAACAACAACAACAGCAACTGTTTTGCTCTTTGCAAGGCCTAGCTGTAAATATTGTCGCGACAATAAGGCTAATTGTGGGGCGCATTGTCGTCGTGCCTTGCCTTCACCAGCATCACGAACACTGCACCCCAATTGCAGTGAGGCTCAATTGTCTCAAAGACAAGCTGTGTGTGTGTGCTGGTTAGCTGCCGTATGGCGGTGGTGCCCATTAGCTGCCACATAATCGTTGAGCAGACACACACACATAAACACATCGAAAAAGATTGTGAAGACCAGTGGTGGTGAACGTGCTGCAGCATCAACACAGTTGGCCTGTTCGACCTAGCCTAGCCTGTCCACAAAGAGCATTCAAATAACAGTGGCAGCAGCAAGTGCCAAGAAGAAGCCATTTATCATTGCCTCATTGCAACGGCGACGGCCTCTCTTAACCCTTTGTGCACTGGGCACACTTTTATGCTCAATGCGGTGGTGGTGCTGATGATGGTGCTCGGCAAACGCCGGGGATAGTTGTGCCGGCACGAGTGTCATGACTGCTGTCGGCGAGGACAACCACAACCACCACGACCATCACAACCAGGCAGTCGCATCATCATCATCATGATGGGAATGACTGACAAAGAGCTCAATGGTAGTAGAAGTAGTGACTCTCAGCGCCTGGTCACTGTCACCACAAAAGACGGCAGCATCTTTTTCTCTCTCATTCTTCTCTCTTCGTCGTCTTAGCAGCCGAGAGGCAGCAATCCTTTAATCACGCCATAATGGAGTAATTAAAGTGCCCTTTGTAGCACTGTCGCCCTCCTTCAATCTGTTCGCTTGTCGAATTAGAATAAAAGTGCGCCAGCGTTTTCCAGCAGCCGCAGACAAAGCAGCAAAAAGATGAGCAGTGAAAGAAGACAACAGAAGACTTTTAGAGAGCTCAGACAAACAGGCAACAATAGCTGCCAGTAATGGCTGCGATAACGATTTGCCAGATTGAGTGCCGGCTCGGAGCAGCAAAGAAGAAGGAGAAGATGCTGTTGCTGTTGCCGCCACCACTTCTGCACTCTTTAAACGCACATTGGCGGCGAGTTAGTGAAATTACCCACTAGGTTAACTTGAGGCCGATTAGCCGAGTGCACAAGAGGGAGAGAGACAAGAACACGACAAGATGAAGATGAAGAAGATGAAAAAGAAGAAAAGACAATCAAAGCACTCAACACGCTACAGTGCACTCTTCACTGTTCAAAACTGGCATCACCAGCAGTAGTAGTGATGGTGGCAGCAATCACCAATTAGCTGGTGACTAAACTGCAAACATCAACGAGAATGGCGTCGTTTTCAATGGGCAACTGAAGAATGGCACCAAAATTGCAACTGAAAAAATAGATAGTATTTTGAAGGGAAAAGGGGGTGGCAAGTGGTTGGACAACAGCACAACAGGAGTCACACTGTCATCATCATCACTTTGCACACAGAAGGCAGAGGCTTTTTACCGTACAAGCGGCGGCACAAGTGACCATGACAGAAAACCGTTACTTCAAATTTGTCAATTGCTACTACTGTTTGGCACTAACAATTAAATGAACACTTTGTCACAGTCTTTGCTTTAACTTTAATTAATTTGGCGCCTTCATACTTGTTCTTTGCCAAAACTGAAACGTTCAATGAAAGGAAGAAGAAGAAAGTGAGAGCAGAAGAAGATTCGCCAAAGTGTGACATTTGTTTCGTTTGTCCTACACTCATGTTGGGTTTTCAGTAATAACCGTTGTTGACGAACATGTTAGAGCAGGCACAAATTAATCAGCAGAAAGAAAAACAACAGCAGTTTCGAGATGAGAAGAATGAGCACCAGCTTGACTAAAGCAACAGCAGCAGCGATTAGCCACTAGTGCTTGCACTGGTGATCTCTTACTTGAGAAGCCAAAGTTAGGAGGAGACAAATCAATGACAGGGAAAAAGAAAAGACTAAAACTGTGATGATAGCATCGTCACCAGCACTACTTGACCGGCAGCTAAAAAGCCAACTAGGACGCTGACAATTAGCCAAATGACCAGCTCCCTGGCACGCAGTAGGTTAAACGTGGTCTTGGGCCATTAGAAATGCCAGTAACAATCTCAGCATAACAGCCACAGCCTCAGCCTCAGCATCAGCCGGTGCCTGCCGTAGCCTGCAACGCTACTGTTCTTGGCAATATGAAGACATCGTTTTGTGAGTGATCTGTCATTAAGTGCAGATCGGTGGACGCCAGTGGACGCCATGCTTGGTGGCCATTTCGTGCCTGGTTCTACTTTTAGTTGTAGTAGTGGTAATACTTTGCTGTCCACTGACCACCAAACACACACAAAAAGACAGACCAAAGGAGTCAGTTGTAATTAGCGCGTGTGTGGCGCCAATGGCACCGACAGCAGCACTGAAGAAGGAATGAAAGAGCACACTACCACCACCAGCACTACTACTGCTAATGTGCACAGATTAGACGTGTGTGTAGGTCTACAACTACTGAGACAGACTCAAACGCAGGATAACATTGCGGAGAAACAGGCAAAATCAATTAGCACTGCAGTGCACATTAGAAAGAGAAAGAAAAAGCCGATGCTGCTGCCCTGGGAAGTAGTCCTGGCGCCAGCCAAAAGCAGAAACCGGCCAATAATGGCTTCCATTGGCCATTAGTTATGTCTGGCACAGAAAGAAAGAGTCCAGAATGCTGTCGATGCGCCGGCAATTAGCCGGCACAGTGTCGGTGATGTCCAGGCGCTACACTGATGATGATGATGGTGATGGTGGTGATGGTAGTGCTGATGCTCGCCGCAGATCGCCGTTCACTTCTGTGGGATGCACACCAGTGCCCGCAGACAACACCAAACACTGACCACGTAACAATGTGAAATGGATGGACAACAAACGATGTCCGTCTCTGGCGCCCTATAACTGCAGTCCCTGCACTATCGGAAAGAACAAGGAAAAAAGTACAACAAAAAAGTACAAGAAAAACGGTGTGTACCCTCAGAGACAGGAGAAAAGCAATTTCCGCAATTGCAGAAAACGGTGAGGAAGATAGACAACAACGCACCTACGACTGTCATATAGACGGAATATAAAAGAGAGAGAAAGAGAGAGGGAAAAAGAGACAGCCACCGGACACTTAGACCACACCTAGACCTCACCTCAAATTACAGGTGAGCAGCACTGCAGGACAGGTGCAATATAGGAAAGCGCACACCGTAAGAGGTACCAGTAGGCGGTGAGTAGTTGGCCAAGTGAGACCGGTTTGATTGTCGTAGAAACGGTGGTGGTGGTGGTCGATAGTGTTTGCTGATGGTTGCCATGGCACTGGCCAGCACTGCACTAGCAGCCTCTAATTAGACACACAGAAAAAGAGAAAGCGGCCAACAGACGTTAATGGCCACTGTCGGTCGGTCTTTTCTCCACTATTTTTCTGCTGCACTCTTCTTTGTCGGCCTTTCTGTCAGTCCTTGAAGTAGTGGGCAAATGTCAAAAAATTTACTGCATTCATCGATCAAGAAGCAGAGAATGAGAAGAAAGGAAGAAGAAGAAGAAGAAGATACTTTACATTACCAACGGTTGGGCATAAATTAAGTGAGAGAATAGTGAGAGGATAAGGGAAAGCTGAGAGGGGAGAATGAGATCGAGGCGAGTAATAACGATGAAGGAATGATTAAGACAAAGAGGGAGAGCAAAAGAGAAAGGAGCACCATCTTAGAGCAGTGGGGCACAGATTGGCACAGGCCGTGGCGGACGGTGGCCTAAATGGCATCGGACAAACGTGGCCATTTTGTCAGCGAGATGGATGAGTGAATCAATAAAGCTGAGAGGACTAAGAGCCGGCAATGGTGCGCCTTCCAGTCTGCACTACTAGTCAGTCAGACAGTCAGTGGCTGCGAGTGGTCACGATGAAAGAAGTCATTAGATTGAAAGGATGCAACCACCGCCGTCGCTGCCGCCGACAAACCGACGAACAAAGCGAGCAATCACGACAAGATGAATCAGGAGATAGAGAAGAAGGAGGAGAGGAAGAAGAAGGTCCATTCAGGCAGCGAGCAACTTATAAATCAATGCTCAATGCAATTTATGGGCCAAGTTTGCATTTTGCCCCATCGGACACGGCGAAGATGCAGAGGAGGAAGAGAAAAAGGGAAAGAGAGGGCTAAGTGTGCAAACCTGAATGGAATTTGTAAGACGGCCAAGAAGCTAGAGTCAGCTAAAGCTAAAGTCAGCATCACCAAAATGAGTGACTGGCAACCCTGACTGACTGACTGGCTGACAAGGACGAAGAGGAAGACGAAGACGAAGAGTTGCCTTGCCTGAAAGATTAAGAGGCAGGCACCGAGATGGATCGCCTCCGATAGATGGACACATCAAGCCATAAATAAGATACAACATGATAATGAGAGCGCTGATACGGCGTCCGAATTACCGCATCAGCAATTTGAAATAAAACAATTTGCCTCGATTACGGGCGGCAGCGGCAATGGCAGTCCAAAGCAAAGTGCATTTCCAATGGGCCAGCAAGTGAAAAGGGCAAAACACAGGCAAAGTGACCAGTGGTTGCTCAGACTGGACGCACTAGTAAAAGTGTAGTGAACACACTTCGTTGGAGCACAGACTACAACAGTACAACAACACAACACACACGTTGACTGGTGCTTCTGCTGTTCACTTCGGTATGCCTCACTTGGTTGCATTTACATTTACGCAGAGTGAGATGAACGGCTAGACACTGCCTGCCTGCCGTGAACGGCCTCGCGGTGGACAGCAGGCAGGCAGGCACACTGCCTTGTCGCATTCGATTACTTCTGGCTCATAAACGGTGAAGACACCGCTCACGTCAAGACAGGAGAGAAGAAAAGTGGGAGCAAGACAATTGTGCTCGCCAGTAGTACCGACAAACTCTGCTGATGAGCGACCGGACCGGAGAAGAGGCTACTGCAGAAACTACTGCAATGAGCATCAGTGCACACAAGCACACACATCGAGGTAATGTGTGTGTGTTGTGTTTGAGAAAAGAGTGGTAAAACAGGCGGCAGTGTCCAGGCATTACCTCAACTTTAAGGCAACATCAAAGCTTCAAACGATGGGTGGTCGATCCATTAGGGTCTGAGTAGAGAGCGCAACCAAACACCGCCGCCGCCGCGTCAAAAGACATCGACAGGACTTTTTGTGAGAGCGATTAGGAGCATCTAAAGTGAAGAGGAGATATGGAAGCGGCAGTGGTGCGTTCCAGAAGGATGATGATGATGCTGCGGCAAGTGAATACGGTGGCCACGCTCCATCAGTTCGGAGCAAGCCGGAACGTTCAGGTACCCTAGTTCTGCACAGTGAGACAGAGAATGGAGCCGATGACAATCGATTACACTCAGCGACAGGCCACCACCACCGCCACCAACACAGCAGCAGAAGCACCAGCACCGATCGTCAACTGGCCATATGATCGCCTTCGAGATGATAGATTTGAGACCAGGAACGAGGAGGGAAAAAGATTGCCACTGCAGAACGCTGCTACTGTCCACGGCGATGCGATTAGCATCGATACCAAAGATGCAAAGAAGCAGTGATGCTGCTGCGTCAACCGGCAGTGATAAACGAGCATTGTGTTTAGAGCAGTGTACGGGCTGATGCTGCAGTTGTGGTGCTGCTGGCCAGCTACTACCGTAGTCCTTCAAGGCAGAAAGGTTTCTTCTCTACTATATATTGGAACAGCGACACTGGTGGCCAACAGCAGCACTGGCAGCGACCAGTACCTAGGCCAAGCAGCGGTGAGAGAAAGAAGAAATGAGAACGAAGAAAGGAGAGCAAGAGCCATCTGAACCTTAGAACACCTTCCTTCACAGGACAGCGTATCGATTGAGGCAGCCCGGAGAGCAGTTGGCGCACCGAGACCAAGAGACTCAGACTGTGCGCTCAGTGCACCTAATGACAGTGGCGCCTTCTCAGCACACACTGCTAATGTCTCCTGTGCATGCGACGCCGTCCACTGCAGCACCAGCAATATCTGCCCTGACGGTGCTGTCCCATAAATAACACCGAGCATCTCTGCTACCGTTGCTGGCTGCTACCGTTTCCCACTGCTTCTTCTGCTGGGCCCCACTCGCATAACAACGTGTTTCGTGTTCGATATAATCGATTATTGGCATTGAGAGGGAGGATGAAGAACGTCGCCGACCAAGAGGAAAGTGAGGAGAAGAACGGCGACGACGACGTCGGAGCACGGCACCAATAATTAGGGCCCATCTCGATTGCTGCCTGGCAATAATGTCCTGCACTTACTAACTCTGCAGCAGTAGCCAGCAGCCACCGTAGTGAGGCTAAGGCAAGTTAAATATCGTAATCCCATTGCGATGATTAACGAGCCAATATAGCACAATCGCTGACTGCCTCTCTGCTACCCAACACCGCTGCTGACAATTCACCGTTGGGCAAACATGGAGGCAGCTAAGAGCAGCAGCAACATCAGCATCAGCATCGTTGGACAGGCAGCCAGGGAGCTGTCGAGTCAATCATCGACAGACACGAGGTGAGCTTACTCTCTTTCTCCACTCTCTGCTACTCACATATTTGCTTGCCTGCCTGTACCAATCACAATGGCACGATCGTTCGGCGACAGTCAGCACAGTACTCTCCAGCGCTGCATGTCAGCAGGCAGGCAAAATTGATGCAAAATCGCCAGTGGAGCACACACACAGCACGTCACAGAAGTAGTAGTGGTGGTGGTGGTGGTGGTGGTGGCAACAACAGCAGCAGCAAAAGGAGAAAAGAAAAAGAGGAACTGCAGGCCAATGTGTTGAATCCTCCGCTGCAGATCAACATCGACGGCATTGCACCGTGTCCGGTAGCGGTGGTAGTAGTGATCGACGCCAGCGAGCACATGTGGCTCTGACAGGTGCCGTCCATGGTGAGCTCAATCCGACGAATTCCAATTTGGGTACAGCGAATGAAAGAAAAGAAGTACTGCAGTTGGTTTCATTGCATTTGGCTCCTCCGTCGCACCTAATCACAGTCGTCCATCACACGGCCAAGCAGGCAAACACTACTTGCTGTGTGTGTGCATTGTTTGCACTAGTAGCACTAGCTCACCTACCAAGCTATATAAATTGGCCTTATTCTCTCTTTCTAAATTAGAGTACTTTCCAATTGAATCGATGCTAGCACAAAAGAAAGCACCAAAAGGAGAAAGAGCAAACTCTGCTAGACTGCACTTTTCGCTGGAAGCCAGCTTCTTGCTTTTGGTCAATTAAGTGGCCGTTAGTTGAGCTCCTACTGAGTGGCAGGCAGGTCCTTCCTCTCGCTTTGTCTTTCTCTCAGCTTTTCCTCTATACTGAGGGCCTCTTTAAATTGAATTTATTTGCCGTTGCCAATTGGGCCGGTCTGGGAGCTGGCGTAATTAGAGACTAGGTGACAAGCGGGAAGTTATTAATGAGCTGGCAGTGGCAGCTACTTTCACTGCTTCTCCTGACTTGACTGGCGCGCCAAAGGAGAAGGAGAAACCTTCTGAATCGAATTCGGGGACGCATGTGCGTGTGCCTAGGCAGTCAGGCAGGCAGGCAACACTCACCCTACAAAGGAAGCAAATGAAAAGTGAATCGATTGCAGTAATACCTCCAAACTTAACTAGCTTAAGCTTGTTAATGTGTGGCGCAGCCACCGCTACTGCTACTGCCACTGTTGCCTTCCACCGCACTGCTCGCACCGAGCAATAATAAAATCGGGGTAATTTAGCTTGGCAGCCATTTATGGCTTAATATAACGGTAGCAAGCAGTGAAGGAGGGAAACGCAGAGACACCGTTGGCACTGCTGGCGCAAGTTGAAACTCGATTTATGTTGCTGCAAAGATAAGCTCACTGGAGAGAGAAAAAGAAACGCAGTGAAAATCAGTGCAGAGAAGATGAGCAGTAGGCTGAGGGAAAAGGTGCTGAAGATGGGTGCACACAGAAGGAGAAAGTGCACTGGCCGCAGGTAGTGCCTTTGCTAGTGGCAGTAGGCAATTAACAGATCGAAAGAACTGATAGCTGGATTAGGACAGGCAAGAGGAAAGAGCCAAATTGTATATGGGCACAGAAAGGAGAGAAAGAGTGAGATTCATGAGCAGATGAGCGTAGCTGTGAGCAAACAGAGAAGTGCGACCAGGGGACAATTTAGAAACAGTGCAAGTGCGCTCGTGTGTGTGTGTTTATCAGACCAACAGGAAACGCCGATGCATTAGAGAAACTGTGTGTGTGTAAGGCCTGTCTAAGAGTGACTGCTGAAATTGAGACTCGATGAATTAGCACCGCTGCTGAAAAGATTGGCTGCTACCTAATTGAGCTGCACTAAGCTCACTGCCGACGTTGATGATGATGATGATGATGGTGACGTAGTGCTGGTGGTGAATGCAGTGTGCAGTTGTAGTAGCACTGACACGGCGGCCTTCCTGCTCTCCCTCACACACCCTAATGCACCAGTGCACTCGACACCTGAACATGAAGAAGAGTGGCTGCAGTAGGCATTGAAGAAAGCATCGGCACGGGTGGCTTTAAAATCAAATTAAGGCCACCGATGAGCCAGCCGTCGTGCCAATTAGAAGGCTTCGGCTACAGTGCTCGCTTGCCAAACTTGTTGGCTCCTTAATTAGATTATATACGGCAGCCGATCGTAGTATTGATGATCAAAAAAAAGAGAGAAAACCAGAAAGTGAAAAAGAAACTGGCCGATTATTAGAAAATGCTAATAGCGTCGTTGTAGGAAGCAGTATTCTAAGATGCCCTTCTCCTCCTGCAACGAGCATTTTGTGCAGTGCACATCTTATCGGCCAGGGGCTCAATCAAAATATTATCGTTCCTATTAATTTGCCTAGTACGTTATTAGATATGCAAATAAACGGTGCTCTGAATGTGTGTGCTTAGAAGAGTTAGTGGTTGAGAGGGAAGGAAAAAACTGTTCCTGCTGCTGTGGTTAAGGTTTCTAGAAAAGGCACCGGCAGTAAGAGAGCGTCACTTGAGCGACTTAAAATTTCATTATCGAGCTTTCGTGTAATTACCAAACGGATTGGCGCCTTTGGTTCTTCAACGACGACGACTAGGCCCTGCTCATCTGCATTTGTTTCTACGCCTGAGAATAGGGGAAAATGGAAAGCATGGGGGCAAACACATACAACTGCAGGCATGTAAAAGTGTAATTGAGCCTGTTGAGACTTTGAAAGAAGAAGGAGAAAGAGCACTGGAGAAGCAAAAAAGATTTGGCGCCAGGAGAAGGAGTGAGAGCAATCGCTGCTGCAAAGTATTCGGCCGCTAGAGAATTGATGCTGATGCTGACGATGGCGGCGATGATGCTCTACTCTTTGTACAACTACTATTACTACTACTACCGCTGTGCACACTATCTTACTACCAACTCACTTTTGCGGTTCGGCTGAGTGAATGCGTCCACAACGTGTGTCAACACTGATCACGGCAATCGCAAGTAGATCGCGGTGCGGCCAAATTAAATAAGCCAAACTGTGCGAATTAGGAAGCCAGAAGAGTGCAGTTCAAGAAACGGCGACAAATCAATCCCTTCCTAAGGAAAAAGCACACACAAGCAGACATCTTTGCTTCACGAGCAGGCAATCACCAGTGAACGGCAAACGACTCACTTTTTTTCTTTCCCCTTTCTCTCTGCGGCGACGAGTTAATCAAGGCAGCCCAGTTGCACTGCCGAATCGCTGCCAGCAGCTTCCAATCAGGCACTGCAGCCGACTGGCAGTCAAGTGTGAAGTCGGTGTTTAAATTCAGACAACTCAAATGGCTAACTACTAACTATGGAGCAGGAGTGCACTGGCTGCCGTGCACTGTAACACAGTAAAGACACTGCAAACATTGCCAATCTTTCTTTGCTAAGAATGAGGCAGCAGTGCTGATTAAGGTGAGCTGCACTGCATCACTTTCTCGGAAAAAGCCGTCGTCAAACTCAACAGTACTGCTCGTTGCCATGGCATGGGCAAATTCCAAATTAGTCCCGTGAAATCGATTAATCGATCTAGCCAGTGCACACACAGGGCGCCGTTCACTAACTACCTGGAGAGATAGACTGCCCTGGTCAGAAGTGTAGAATGAGAAAACGAAGGGGAAAAAGCTACATCAGCATTAGGAGGAGAACAAACGAAGTAAGGGCGACCTAGAGGAGGCAAATGAAATTGCAGTCGTAATCGAGTAAAGCGGTAGTTGTCTTAGGTGTCAAGTGGATGGACAAAAAAAAGGAAAACTTTGCCATTACGGGCAAACAGACAGAGAGATAGAGTGAAAGTACTGCAGCAGTGACTACCACCACAGCTACCGAGCGAGCAAGTGGACTGTCGTGGAATGGACAAAACTAATTATTCGAGCCTGCAATTGCGGCGATCGACGAAGCAAACGACAGGAGAGCAGGCACAAGCAAAGAAGAACGATAGAGAGATGGAGGCAGTACAGCTTAAAGTAGATTAGTGAGAATCCGAGTAATTTGGCAGCGACAGCAGTGGCAGCCTGCTGCAGACTCTGCCAGCCAGCCAGCCAGCCAGCCAGCGAAGCTGTCGATCAAAATAAATGTCCGTGTGTGTCCAGTCAGGTGGTAATTATCCAAGATTAGAGCTGGTTGCTCTTAATCGACAGAAACTGCTGTCACCAACATAATTAAGAAACGTAGAGCCAGAGAGAAAATGAGTGAGTGAGTCTAGGACAGGAACAGTATCTAACCGTACTACACAAGAAGTCTTAGTCGAAGAAAGAGGAGTCTGTAAGAGAGGGAAAGTAAGGGACAGGGAAGTCCAGTGGTGCGCGCGGCCACGACGAGCACGATGACAAACGCAAAACTAATAAAACGTGATCGTTAGGAGAGATAGAATTAAGTGGAAAAATAGCAAAGTTGCTTGATGCTGCTCTTTCGGTAGTACCAGGACGGAAGGAGAGAAGATGTGAGCGCGGATCGGAGAGGACACACAGGACACACCAGGACACACATACACACAAACAGAGGCAGACAGACAGGACAAACGGAGAGACAGGACAGGCAAACAAAGCAAACAGGCAAATTGCGATGCCACAGCTTTGGCATTGTCTCGTGCCTAATCAGGCAGCAAAGAAAGAGCAGGACAGAGTGAACGCAGGCTTCTTCGGCTGTGGCCGCGGCGACCGAGCGAGACGGACTTAATCAAGCACAACTCGGTCCACTAATGAGACAACACAGCCGTAATTAAGAGATAACATCGAACACATCGGGCAATCGACGCACGATCGACGCCAGCGGTGGACATCGGTGCTGCTGCTGCTGCTGTTGTCGCTCTTGCTGATGACGCTGATGTTTGTGTGTGTGTGTTCTGGTACAGTTGCAGTACAGTAGTGGCAGTGCACTGTTTCATCAGCACTCCTGGCGCCACTGACCACGACCGACAAAACGGAGAAAACCGAAAACTAAAGAGTAGTAGAGGAAGTAGAGCAAGTTGCAGCAAGAAAGGATAACTAACTTGATGGCTAATGGCAAATCAACCTCCCCACTACCACCGCCACCAGTGGCCCTGCAATTGGTCAAGACAACATCTACCCCAAATGGTAGTCGGCAAACAATCTCCCTTCAATTGCCCTCCTTCCCAACCTAAATGTCTCTGACCGCCCAAATGGTCGTGTACGTGCCAGGGCTGACAAAGGTGAACAACACACACACTGGCAGCAATTGCTATCATTTTTTGCTCTAAAACACCTAACTCAGTCTCAAGGGAGGATTTGCAAAAAGCAATTGAAAAGAAATGAGAAGTGCTTTTCAGGTAATGTGACACCGAAATGTGCGGCGTGACCAGCCAACCAGCCAGGGCAGCAGCTGTGGCAGGAGCGTCAGAGTGCAAACCAGTAAAAAGTGGCGTCAAAGAGGACGCTAACGTGAACGGTCACTGGAGACATATTTGGTCATTTAATTAGCAGTGCAGGGTAAAAGAGACCAGAGAAAAAAGAAGAAGAAAGCAAAGCAAAACAATAGTGAACGCAAAAGGCACAACGCGGTGGCGCATCTAGAATGAAACGAATTTTGCTGGGCAAAAGACGAAAGAAAGGGAGAAAAAGAGGGAAAAGGAGAAGGCGAACGTGTGTGGAGAACAAAGCAATCAGGCAAGGGCCATAAAGATAATGCGTGGCAATAAAATCAAAACAATCGAAGGAAATAATCGACACATCGGAGGGAGAGAGAGAATCGAGTCGACACTGCTGATTGAATTGCCGCACTAGGTGTACCAGACGCGGCGGTGCGATATCACTTGATATCAATTCGCTGATTACCTCCTCCTCCTCCTACTCCTCAAAGTGTGTGCAATGACCAGTACAGCACAACATTACGGTGCCTCAGTGTTGGGGCCTCAGAGTGCCTAACAGTGCGGTAATAAATGCAATGCCAATCGAATGCAATTCATTGTGTGCGTGTGTGTGTGTGTATGTATGTCTGATGCATGTCTGCTCATGCTGATGCTGATGTGTGCACTGATGTTGTCCGTAGAGGAAGTGGGCCAACTTGCAAGCGACAAAGCAAGACAAAGCACGACAAGAAAGAAGAACGGTGCGTAGTAAATAGTGAAAGATGCGTAGGAGATGGCACCACGGTGAGTTTTGTGCGATATCGTGGGGCCAGTCAGACGTGGGCGACACAGAGATTGGGCAGCAATCACAACTGGTCGCATCGATGACCAGGCAAGGCGGGCAGAGTCGGCAGTCAGCAGAGAGCATTGTTGCGGTGAGAGTCACAGAGCTCGAATCAATCTCAGAAAGGGGATTAGTTGCCGAAGATGCCGACGCTGCTGCCCGTGCTGCAACAGCATCAGTAGTGTCGTCCTGACAGGCCGATCGCCGGTGGCCGAGAGATTCTAATCGATGACTCCATTTGCATCACCCAAAAAAACGATGCTTTACAGTGCTGCACACACTTCCCCGAAGACCGGTCCGCCATTCGTCAGCGTCCTGCGCTACTGCCAAGCTAAATCGAGCCACTGCAGGAGAGTGAGTGAGTGAACATCAAAGTGCACCAGTGAAGGACAACGACAACAACAACAGTGCATCATCAGACCAGTCGCCGGCCATTGTGGCCGAAGAGAGGAGAGAAGATTCTCCCAGAGTCAGCGGCATTAGCATGACGAGCAGTGTAAGTGATGGCCACAAACGTAAAGAGCAAAGTCAGAAAGAGAGTGCTGAAAGCGAAACGAATGAGAACGACCAAAGAATGAAGCTGGACCCTGGCTGATGGTGATGGTCATTCTGATGACCAGATTGTCAGCACCAAAGATCAACAAGAGCAGCTAGCATTCAAGCGATTCTCGATAATGTATGCATGCAAGTCGTAAAAGTGATAGAGTCCAAATTAATAGGGCGAACTGCTGAACTGGCGCAGAGGAAGGAGGCAAAGGAGACAGCATAATGAGTTAATGAGATGTCAACACGAGTGGAGTGGCGCCGGAGAGCATCTGTACGGACGATAAGATCGAGAGGCAAAGGCAGAGACAGAGCAGGCCACACAGAAGTGAAGAAATGCAACAGCAGCGCCAACAGCAGCCGAACCGAGTGAGCTCTGGCCATACATAATAAATCAGATGTGAGGCCGCCATTTGTAAAGCAAATCGAGAATGAAATCAGCACAATAAAAGAGAGAGGGGCCAGTCCAATTGACCGGATGCGCCAAACGACGGTACAAGACAAACGTCCCGTCGGCGCGGAAACGACGGAAATGAGCGCACTGCTGCTTGCGCCAGTCAACTGTGCTCTCTCATTGTTTACCTGTCATGGACATAAGACTCGGAGACTTGGCTCGCAAACTCTGCTTGCGTTTCCTACGACGACCAGAAAAGAATAGCTTTGCTGCTGCTGTCCGGACAGTAGTTGTAGACAGCAGTGAGCGAAGCAGAGGAAGAGAGAAAAAGAATCGCGCCACCGTAGGACAAGGCAAATGAACCGGAGCGAGGTAAAACTTGGTCCGAGATGGCCACTTCGGCAATTAGAGCAGTGCAGAGAAATGAGAGTGACGACTAGGCATCAGCATCAGCAACAATGACAACATGGACAACAAGCGACGGAGCGAAACTGGCCAGGCCATCGGTGTCCAACTGGTCAGGCCAGACGCTACACCGGCCTTATTGTGGCAGACAAACTTAGGGGCCACTTTTAAGTGACTACTCTGATCATCGCAGAAAAAATCTAAAAGAATTGAATGAAAGAAAGTGGCGCAGTGCGCACGTGTGACCGCCTCACAGTGTGTCCTCTCTGCGAGAGACTCGGTGAGGCACTGCTTCTTTCTCTCTATTCTGTGAAGCCGTGGACTGTGTCGAGCTGATGACAAATTTCCGGTAAATCAAACAGAATGGTCACTGACAAGAAGAAATAGACGGCATCAGCAGTGGCAGCAGGAGGAAAGCACTGCTGTTGCTGCTGATGCTCTTTCTCTTGATGCATCTCATGCTGATGCTACTGATGTCCTTCGTCTCCTCGCATCGCATTGTCCGCACTGATGATGGCTCTCTTCGCATTTGGGCAAGCAAAATTAATAAAAATGTCATAACTGGACAGGCAAAGTGCAACACTACTAATCGAATTTGGCCGACTTCAGAGCTTCTGCTGGTTGCAGCCACTGTGACTGTTCTTTTCGTTTGTTTCCTTTCTCTCTTCAATCGCAATCGCACACTGCTCTCATTCTTTTTCGTTCATTCGTTTGCTCATTCGCTCATTGCAGACGGGGATTAATTAAGCGACGAATCAATTAAACTCACCAATCGGACAATTAGACTGGCGAACTACACCGAGTCGTCGTCGGCCAGCGAGACGAGCCTAATCGAATTGTACTCTGCTGATGCTACACGGCTGACAGGCTCTTTTGCCTGTCATTAGTCTGAGTGCAGAGAGTAGGAGCAAAAGACAGTGTTGCAGTTTCCCGCAAGAAGTCTGCCTTTTGCAGGGAAACGAACGACTTTGTGAACAAGCAGAGTTGTGGTGTTCTCCAATTGGTGCCAGTGCTGGTCAGTCAGCTAGCTGCTCGGTCATCGTCTCTTCAGTCTTGCCTAGGCCAATGTTTCAGCAGTGTACTCGGCGGTGTACAAGCTGATCGAAGCGTCAGTCTGCGCTAGTACCGCCAACTACTGTTCACTGGGCACTTTAGCTGGAACAGCCTAGTTGCACGTGTATTCGCCTCATCAGCCTCGTCGACCAGGGCGACTGACTGTGTCCAATTCATTTGGTCTAATTTCGCTAAGTGGCCCTCTGCCGAGGCATATCCATCACTTTCACTGTCCAGCGCTGAACTGTCGGTGCGCCATTAAGTGGGTGCTCTTTAATTAAAAGCCAACACTCACACACACACTAGTGCTGGTGGACAAGAGAGCGGTGAACAGAAACACGTCCGCACGGTCAGTCACTCGGATCAGTGAGATTGAGTTAAATATAAAAGGGAGGGAGAGAGAGGGAGGGAGTGGGAAGGGAAAAATGTAACAAATTAAAAGCTCATCGAAAGAACTCCTCACTCAGTTTCTTTTTTACTCGCTAGCAGAGGGCAAATGGCAGCAGTGCTGTGTGTGTGTGCAGTATGATGCGCTGGTAATGCATGTTCAGTGGATGCATAATCACTGGCACTACTACTCGGGCAGTTAATCTCACTGCCGACTTCACAGAGGACTCAATGTGCAACGGGCGCAGTGTTGCCACACTCGCTTGCTTTCTTCCTCTAATCTGATTGGCTTTGTGTGTGTGACGACAAGGAGAGGAATTGCTGAGTGTGAGTGTGGAAAGGAAACAAAACGACAATCGTCACTTAGCTTCTACTACCGCTGTTGCTGCTGTAGTTGTAGTTGTACCATTTGCTTGGTGGTGGGAACAACCGAATGAGAGAATTGCATCAAAGTGAGGGGGAGAAGAGCGGTGAGAGTAAAAAGAGCAAGAGAAAGAATTGGAAAGCCGGATGAGCACTCTCATACGCCCACTGGTATCGGTGCAACAACTACCTTTTCCTCTGCCACCGTTCCACTTTGCCGCAGTAGCCAGTTGATGGTGGCACTTTTTCACTCTGAAAAACAGTCCGAGTAAAGAGGTGCAGCGATGAGGAAAGGTTGCCGTGACAGGCAAATAGACAAGGCATGCCATTTGGGTGATGAAGAAAGGGATAATAAAAGTAGTGCAGCCAAATGGCAGCACGACAATCTATCAGCAAGGACGGGCAAGGAAGAGTGGTAAGCAAATGCCTCTCGTAGCCAACAACGAATGATCGCAGCTGCCACCGGAGACAAAGCTGCCGCTGCCCCTGGACAGAGAGAGAAAGAGAGAGAGAGCCAAGTGAGATGCATTAGAGAAATTGTGCTCGTAGCCGCAAATGACGCCAGTCAACTGATGCATCCTACCATGATGTTGCTGCTGATGCTGATGCTGATGCTGCAGTCCAAGGGCCATAAAGCAGTCGGCAACGAGCACACAGCAGAGGATGCCTTGCTCAGGATGTTGGCAGGCAGGCAGACAGAGGGAAAGAGAGAGACGTAAAGTGCTGCTCCGGTAGTGCCTGCCTGTCTGCTTACAAAAAGCAAACGAAACGGACGTACAACTAAAGAAGCAAATGGCCACAAAAGAAAGAGTGAATGGAAGGAAATGAGAGAAAGAGAGAGAAGGGAAGCAGCAAGTTGTGGATGCTTCTCATCGGTGTGCCTGGCATCTGACATTCTTCCAATGGCATGATTATTAATAAAGACACACACAGACACAAGCACACGTAGAGTGGGTAGTGAGTGCTGCAATAAAAACAGCAGACAAAAAACCCTGGTCAATTCAATTTCAAAGCTCGATTGAAGTAGGCGCAGTAGGCGCTGCCGCCACCGATGGCCTGCGCCAGCTTAAGGCGGTGACACTGTGTAGTGGTTCGTGGGGAAGACGCCAAGTGGTCCGGCAACAATAGCAGCAATAAAGACATAAGCACAGGACAAACCGCAGAATGGTCGCTGTCTAATTCGATCATAGTGCTTTCCGTGTAAGCCAGCAGCAGCCGCAAGAATAGATGATAGTTTTGCTGCTGGAGCAGATCCAAATAATAATAATAATAATCATAACAATAATAAAAGTGTGTCTGTCTTTGTTTGTGTGTTCTGCTACCACTGCTGCAGTAGTGTAATCAAATTTCATTTCTATTAGCACATTATGTGACAAAATTGTTTGCAAGCAACAGCAACAGAAACACAACAGACGACCAGGAGCGATTCAACACAATTCAATCAGTCTGATTCCTGTATGTTAGCAATTTTGTGGTGAGCAGCAAATGCTGAAAAGAAACAATGCTTAAACAGAAGCTTTTAAAAACACAATGTATCACTCAAACATTGCATAGTGGTTAGTGGGTTCAAGAGTTTGTTATTAAAACAATGAAAAATAGCAAAAAAACATTTATCTTTTAGCCAGGTTTGCTGATAAATAAAGTTAAAAATGAGCAATCAAGAGAAGTATGAGAATGATTGCACTCTTTTTATTTAAAAGCAGTAAATTTAATTTAATACAAACGACAGTTTTGATAAGTTGTAAAAGCAGTTTTCCTGCACACTTGGCTTGCGGCGGCACATTATAATACAGCAGAAAAGAAAAAGTGTACTACACTAGTAAGATGGTGCAAGCTCCTGAAAATGCCCAAAATTTGTGCATCAGCACCATAACAGTGCACGCTAACACAGATGTGAACAATTAGACTGAGTATATAAGTGAGAGACAGTGAAAGTGAAACCTCAATTGGTGAAGCAGAGAGAAATCCCAGCGGAAGGCACCGACTGGATTTTCTTCCTTTCACTCTCGGTGGCAGGAATCATTACGACAATTCAACAACAGCAGCAGCATCAGCAGCCCTACCGTAAAAAGGCCAATTTATCGACATGTTCGTTGGCTGGTGTGGGGGCACAAAAAAAGAAAGCTTTGTTGTCAGTTGCATCATAATTGCAATGTGTCTATTCAAATTGGGTCCACGGTGACATCGCGCCGATGGCTGCCATGCGATAAGCAAAAAAAGGCTCCCAACCACTGAGTCGCTCAACCTCAACGGTAAAAAGCCCAAAACTAGACTACGCTACGGTGCAAATAAAATTGAATTAAAGTGAGATGAGCAAGAAGAAAAGGCAGTTTAGAAGCAGAAAAAGTGTACGTTAGCATCTAAACTAAACTGTGTAAAAAACAATGCAATTGAAATCGTCGTTGTAAAAACAGTATGAAACTAAGTGCGAGGGCAATCAACAAGATGTTGCAAATTGAATTAGCGCTCTTTAAAAAGCGCAACGACAGGAGTGACAAACAAACAGAAACAGGCAGATGCTGCTGCATCAGCGGATGGATTGAAACAACAGCAAAATACAAAGCCTAAAACGACGGCCATCACCATTTTTGTTGTCATTGCTCTATCTGCCTAATTGGCGGCCAGATTACACAGAAAGTAGAGAAAGAGTGCAGTGCACAGCACTTGACGGCGGAAACCGTAACGCTCTTTTTGCCCTTTTAATAAAACAAAATTTCAATCATCATCATCAAGCAGAGGCTTGTTATGAGTTTCAAAAACAGCAAAAGAAGGAAAAAATGGAGAAAGGACCGACGATGATACCGACAAAGGACATTACATTAGGTTGATTGGCTAAAGCGATGCAGTGAAGCCTGCTGCCACCTCGATGGCTGCTGTCGTCATTGCAGTAAAGTGCTGAGACGAGCAGATCATCCTCAGAAAGAGCACTACCAATTTATCAGCGCCCAAAGTGAACCGTTTCCTTGTAATTCTTCTTCATCTTCAAGTAGTGAAGTAGTGCCCTGCCGTCGTTGCTGCGTTTAATAAAGCAAATAGAAACCCGATGCGCACAGGAGTACTGGTAGTTGGTGATGCATCGAGGGTAAAAACAAACACAGTCAACAGAGAAAGACAGTAGTAGTTTTAGCTGAGGTGGGGAAACTGCTCTTTTGCCTGCCTGCCTGTTTCTCCTTGCGGTGATGCACGTGAAAAACGCTTGACGTTTCAAGTGTGTTGTCGTCATCAGCGGCAGTTGTCTGATGACAGGCGGCGGCCATTTACGGCCAGTGATGACCAGTTTACACACGTAACTGGATCGAAGGAAAGGGGAGGAAAAGGAGGGGTGTTTAGTGAGTAGTGCACAGTCTCAGCAGAGACACACATCGCCACCAACATTGGGGATTAGTGGTAGATATTCATTGAGCGCTCTGACAAACAGCCGCCAGCTACTGCCAAGGGACACTTTGCAGCGTTGTGGCTGTGGCCTGCAATTGCGATGCTTCAGCGGCCAATCAACGGCACTGCCTGGTTCAATGCTGAAAGCAGTGAGCAGCAACAACAGCCAGGGCACTCACCGCGCCAGCAATCACTCGAGCAGTCAGACCAAATCCAATTACGATCAAGGTCTCTGCTGAGGGTACTGCTGCTGCCTTTTTTCACTTTTCTTTCCACCAACTTGACAGTCACTACTTGGCCTGCTTCGGTCAACAAGGTTGAGTCTGAAGCAAAGGTTAGTTTGGCCATAGGTGCTGCTGTTGCCTTTGCTGAGATGCAGTGAGACAGGCAAGAAAGAAAATGGCAAAAGCAAAAGTCTGCCGCCAAGTGAACAGCAAACAAAATTGGCGCAAATTGGAAGCAAATTGAGAAGACAAACAGAGAGAAAAGAGTGTGCAAGAGCGAGTATTGGGTGGTAAATCAAGAGAAAGAAGAGTAGTAGGAAAAGTAGATGTTTACGCACAAGTTGGACAGCAGCAGCAACAGCAGCAACAGCAGTAAGAGGAAAGGGCAAGTAAAAGTTCAGCAGCAATCAAAGAGATTGCCTCCACAAGCACTTCAAGTGATGTTCACTTGTGGTTGACGCCAGTGGCGGTTAACGCACTGCGTGTACTGTGTGGTGCAAAGTACGCAACGCAAGGCTTAGCAAACTTAGATGGAAAGGCTTACATAAAATACAACATTGACTTTTTATGCAAAACAAGCTACGGTGTTTAACCTATTGAGTAGAGTCAAAAATCTTTTTGTTTGTTAAAATGTTTTAAAGAGTGTGTGATTTTGATAATGAAAATGGAAAAAAGAAAAAAACTTTGCACTACAAAAGACAAATTCAAGAGTGAAAAGAATTTAGTTTTTGCAATGCAGCTCCACCAGTGCCATCTGTTTAGAAACAAGGCAGAGGCACATTTTCACGCCAAACAAGTGGTCGCGTCTGGTACGTCAGACTGCTGTCATGCTCAGATATCATGGTGGCAGTCACTGAAGAGGAAGTCACCAAAGGATAAAAACACTTTTCTACTGCTGCAGTGCAAATGCTTTGAATGCTCAGCCAGTGCACTCTCACTTTGTGTAGTAGTAGTTGTTGTTGTAGAGCTGGGAAAAAATGTGCAAGAAAGAGAGCAAAATGGCAGTAATTGGCTCTCCATCGACGACATAAAAAAGAGAAGAAGAAAACGGCAAGTAGTCGATCGGGAGCTAGTGAGCATTGCCGATAATAAGCGGCGGCGGCAGGCAATCGGTTGTTGGTCGAATTAGCCAATTAAGTGAAAAGGCGAGAATCAAGCTCATATTTTCCTAACGAGAGTTGTTGATACCAACATCTTCTTCTATTAGACACCAGCAAATGAACTGTCTGGCTCACTTTTCCTTTCCTAACATCTCTTGCATAAGTCGCATCCATTTCTGAGTAGCGTGAGAAGGACAGCCGTTTCAACTGCTGATGATATAACCTATGGCGCAATTGCTTTCATCACCGGTGCTAGCAATGATGGCGTTTTCTAATTAAAAGAGGACACGTCGAGTGACAGCGTGGGCGCTCGCAGACGGCAATAAAAGTGCATGCCTTCAAATGAATGAAGCCCAGGAGATGGCTGCTGCTGCTTCATCAGGACGGCTCATCAACTGGTTAGCAGACAAAGTGGCCAGTCGTTGCTGTCTAGTCGCCCGTCCAATTGCTCCCAATGTCCTGTTTTCAGTGAAAGCGAGCAGTCTTGCAACCTTGCAAGCAGGCAGACACAGAACTGCAGAACACCGATGCAATTAGTGATGCGGTGAAGATGACCCAGGGGAGATTGGCTACCACATAGAAAGCCACTGTGAGCAAAACAACCACGTCATCTCCTGTTTGTCTGGCCAAAGAGATGCGGATGAGAACAGTTGTGTTTGGTGCTGGTGCTGGTGATGAGCAGTGCTAGTGGCTGGAGCAAGTGAAGGAAGGCGGCACAGTGTCACAGCAATCAGACAATCAGGCAGATAGAGTTGAGATTGCAGCGACAACAGCATCAGCAGCGGCAGTCTGTTTGTATGGCCAGCAAAAGGTCGATGCCATCAATGATGAGCAGCCAGCACCAGCACTAGCAGCAGCAGTAGTAGTGGCATCATTGCTGGTGAATGTAAATGCTCAGCCAAGACGACAACATTGCCAGCATCTCTTCACTCTCTCCTCTCCCCTGGTATATCTGTTCTGCAACAAAACGTGCCTGAACAAGAAAAGGCAGGGGCAGCAGTGACAGTTTGCTATCGAGTCCGTGTGATCAGCAATTAACGGCTGCAGCGAAAGATATAACCAGCATAAGGAAAAAAAGAGAACGAAAGAAAGCTGCCTAGGCAATCTGTTTGCCTGCCATTGCTGCTGCTGTTTCTACTGCTGGAATCGAGTCGAATTGACACTCGTAGCGCGTAAACAAATGCGTACGTTGACGTCTACTGAGATTGCAAATTGCTGGTGAAAACCATTGCTAATGCAGGCAAATGGTGAGGGCAAGATGGCCTGATAACTGCTGCTGGCTGGTGCATCCTGTTTTGATGGCCTGCACACCGGCGACCAGGAGAGAGCGAGAGAGTCTCAGGTTTCACTGTAGCACATCGAATCCAGGCAGTATTTCTCTCATCAAGTGCACGCAGACAGACAAACTGACTGAGAAGTGGTTCTGCCAGGCAAACAGTGCCAATTAGAATGACCAGTGCTGGGGAGCGCTGAAGTGCTCGTCGAAATTGAGCAGTGACAGACTTCGCTGCTGCTTGCCTGGAAGTTTAGTCATCCAACTGAACGTCTGAAAGAGTGCCGTCTACTGTTTGGCTAAAGTGTGCGCTACTTTGTGCTTAGTGGTTAATTCGATCAAACGGTATCGTTATGAATAATTGATATCGACAGTAGAGATCAGAAGACGGGAGAAAAGGAGCACAAGTGTGTGTGTGGCTGGCAAAGGTTTCAAATCACAGACGCCGTTGCTGCCGTCGTCGTCGCCTTTGCCGTGGTCGTTGTGGCAATCGACACGCCACCGACGCCGCTCTATTAGAGATAATGGCAATGGTAATGGTTTTTGCAAACCGCTTTATATTCCATTACTTGCAATGGCAGCAGGCATTATCGAGTGCTTTGATTGGCCAGTGCCAGCGGAAAAACGGTGATATGTGCCGTACGCCGGTGCTGTGGTTTGTAGTCAGAGGCAAACGATTGGCCAAGCAGAGAGCACAAAAGAAAGGCAGAAGCGCCCAGTGGTGATGGCAATGGCGAGAAGTGATCCGATCTTGTTGCATGCACACAATGAATCACCTACGCCATCACCCACCGTACGCTGCGCGGTTGAAGGCCCTCCTGAAACAGTAGTGTGTGTGCCTTTGCACACAAACGAGCACACGCCAAACAACCTAAACGGCCACAAATTGAACAGCTAATTAAACGTATCAAATTTAAATTGCCCACCGACGACCATTCGGGCAATGATGTGCGATCGGTGATGGGACACTCTGTTTGCAAAATTTTGTTCACTTGCCGACCGCAAACGAAACTTTAAATTGCCTCCATCTAAGAAATAGCGGCCTCACACATCACATCACAAGGACAGAGTATTGCGCTGCGACGTGGGCAGCAAAAAAAGTGCTGCTGAGAAAGCGGCGGCAGCGGCCTGAGCATCCGAGTCGACAAAATCGGTCAAGACAGTCTTCTGTGCAAAAGACGTGCCACTGCTGTGACAGACTAGACAGCAAACAGCAGAACGTTTTCTTCAGACAACAACTGATTACTCATTCTGGGCACACCGATACCGGTGCTGATATGCTGCGCCCACTGCTGCTGCAGCACTGCTGGACGGCAGAAGCACCAATTTTAGTTTCAAGCCCAAATCATTTAATGTCCGTCGCTGGGCCAAAAGTCTGGGCAGTAATCAATTAGTAGTGTGCTGAGTTTGGGTCAGCAGTGTTGGACTAATCATGGCTCTCTTTTTCTCTTTGCTTCAGCTCGGACATTCGGTGATGCAGCTGCAATTAGTCTGCAGGAATTGCACTTCAGAGTTCTGTGGCTCTCTTTTTCTCTTTCTCTCACTTTTGCGCGCAAAACTTGATTGCTTTAATTTCCGTCCCCACGGCCTTATTAGCATTACGGCAGCGAGTGCTACTTCTGCTGATGGTGTGGGCGCCATTGGTATTGGTGGTAGCCAATAACGTACACACACAGAGTCTGCTGCAGATATATCCCGGACATAGGCAACGTGCACTAATGAGCATCAAAGATGGACAGTGCGATTACCAGCAGGCTGCCTGCCTGCTTGCCTGTCCTCAACGTCTGACGGTGCCTGCCAAACAGGCACAGGCTCACTTTTGCAGTCGACGCCAGCACCGGAGCAGCAGCACTGCCTAAAGACTAAGCAAAGCAGCAAGCAGGCAAGCACCGAGCCAGAAACAGCCAAACGTTGCACATTTACATGGGCAAATATAAATATCCGTTCTGGCTGAATGGCTCCCCAAATGGGAAGATAACTGATTAGGCGCAATCAAGTCTCAATTAAACGTTCAGGCAAAAAGGAGAGGTTGCAAACCGGTCGGGCTGGAAGTTTTCCCGCGTCGACTAGTTGGCACATTTAGTCGTACTGCCAACCTGAACCAATAATGGTCCTAGTGATGGTAGTTAATGTTCCATTACTTTTTTGTAAAACAGCATGTTCAGCGGTGGTCAGCGGAACCACCACGGCAAAAACTGGCAATTAGCGCAGTGTACGTCGTCACGGGAAGACGGCAGACTGTGTTAGATCAGCTCAGGAAAGCAGTTTCTCTGTTCTCTTAGTCAGTATATGCGGCACTAATTACTGCAGCCGTGTCAATGGAGAGGAGACGGTGTGTCGCTGGCACACCGATATTGTGCTGTTGCTGTTCCTGCCTGTGGTGGTGGTGGTAGTGGTATCCATTGCACGATAACAAATGACCATAAAGCACGGCAGATTAGAAATAGCACTGTGTGATAAATATCAAACAGGGAAAGGACATTGCAGGTTCTCTGCAGTAAAAGGCATCCAGCTGAAGCTCAAGTTTCAAACAGCAATCTATGGGAGAGCAAGTCAGGGGAGAATTTGCTTTGGCACTGGCAGTCGCCAGAGATAAGGCAAATGAGGAAAGCTCGATTGAGTGTTGAGGAAGCAACGTAGCGCCAATTAGAGCGATGTGTTTGGTGGTGGTGGTGCTGCTACCAGCACTACCAATAGCAGCGAGTCCCTTAGAACCTCAATCGGTAATCGGACACAGCCATCGATCGTCTGGTGGTAGGCTTGTGCCACCGATAAGACACCGTGTATTCTGCTTACGTGTAGAAAACAGCAAAACTAACTTAAAATGGTCGAGTAACGTTGCCAATCGCTGGTTGCTGCCCTGTTTTGCCTGTTTTGATTGCCAATCACACACACAGACACCGACCGAGCAAGGTTGATGCGTGTGAACAGGCAGACAGGCAGTTTACAGGAAGAGAATTGATGAGAGGAGGATGCGAAGCAGACGAGCTGGCCGAGGCTTATTAATGGCGACAAGGACAATTTGTTTACGAGCAGATATCGAGGGGATGATAAGACGATGGAAAGGCAGTGCTGCTCTGAGGAAGAAGGAGTCCTGAGTGAAAGAAGGAAGAAAGAGAGGAAGAAAGGAAGAAACTGAAAGATGCCTGCCAACGACCGACGATGTTGATGGGTCATTTCTTAGACTTCACACCTATAAGCACTGTTTTCCTGATTGCATTCCCTCCTAATGCTGATGGGCACTGAAGCTGAGGGTGGACGGTGTCATCAAACTAAAGACACGGTCTCCTCCGCCTAAAGCTGATGTTGCCCCTCTCTTCCCGTCTTGTCGGCAAATGTTCTTTTACCGTCCCTGACAAGAGATGAGATGTGCGTATGACTGTGCTTCAGTCGACCTTTGTGTGCCGGGGCAAATGATAATGTTCATCAGACTGGTCAAGCACTGCTGCTGCTGCTGGTCAGTTTCTTCTGCAGCAGCTGAACATTGAGAAAGTAAGTGAGAGCGTCGCTCCTGGGCACTGAGCCGAAAGACATTTACGCCGAGTGGAGAGCAGGCAAGGACCACTGGTCACACTGTGTGCCGAGTTGACATGTGCCGTAGCTATTAAAAATGGGCCCAATTACAAAGGCACATTAGCACTGTGCCTGCAGTCAGTTAGTCAGTCAGGCTGGGTCAGTGAAGAAAGGGCACCCTGGCAGATCGTAAAAATTAAGACGCAGATAAGAGGCCAACACATAATCATCTTTCGCTTCACTTCTCTTTGCGCTTAATTATTGCTCACTACTACTGCTACAGAGTTTCAGAGCACACTGCCTGCCTGAATCAGAGCAGTCAAACCTAGGATCTCACTTTCCTTTGTCGCACCGACAGTGTGTAGTCAGTGTGCGTGAGTAAGGCGAGAGCAAATAATTAATAGCAAATTAAAATCAAGCTCGCGATAGCACCGGAGCAGGACAGAGTAGTGCATCGCTTCTTTTCGGTGCTGTGATGTTTGGCACTCTTACGGCAGTGCACTCTGTGCACCAGTGCATCTTTTGCAGTGGAGTGAGAGATGCTAAATGGTGCGGAGATTAGATTGGAGCTGAGTTGACCCATGGATGTTCTCCTCTCTGTTCTCCCGTGAATACTCAAACAGACCAACCGTTTTTGGATGGAAAATCAACAAAAAGAGAAAGACTGGACTCGGCAGGCAGAGACAAGATGGCGCGTAAGTACACGCTGAAGCACTCTGCCGACATTGAAATGAGCTGCCAGTTGGCAAATATAACCACTACAACCAGACAGACAACAGGCTGGCAGTTTGCACCAATGGAAAAGCGGGATGGTAAGTGGCATCAATTGGCAAACTACGGTGAGGGGAGAAAAAGGGAACTGCAGGCACTTCCAGTCACAGTGCAACAACTTTTAGGAAGACAGCAGAGGCAGTGCCTGGCTGAGTCACTGGCCGCCAGACAGTGCAGGATAGTACACACTTCTTCCACGCACGATAAGACGGTGCTCTGAAGCAACAGAGCCATTTTGGCAGTGCAGATGCTTACTGGGGATGCAGCAGCAGCAGTAGTGAAAGCACTAAACAGTAAACAGAGGAATGCTGGTGTTGTTGTGGCACCAGACAAAGGGTGAGCCAGGCACCTGGTTGCTGATGGTGCTGCTGTTGTCTATTCTCAAACAGGAACCATCGGCACCGAATCGCCTGTGGAGATGGCAGTGAAAGATTTTATCGGACAGTGAGCCCGAACGAAAGTAATAAGAACTACAGTAGACAACGTAAACATACTCAAAACTGAAAGATGGAACTGGTAGAAACCTACAGTTGGTTATTCAATGGCCCGGTGAGGTGCAGAGTGATGGGCGAAATGATGCTCAGTGGCAAAATGAGCCAAAGCAGACGCATCCGTCAGATGGCTAGGCAACAGCAGCAGCAGCAGTAAAAGACCGCACCGAGAGATAGAGTGCGTGAAGTGAGCATCGCAGCAACACCGCAATCAGGGTCGATGTCTGCACTCTCCTTCTGCAACCAGACTGTTTGATGCTGATCGCACAGCTAAGAAAGAAGGCTGCTGATGATGGTGATGGGGAAGAAAATAGAAGCAGTGAATATAGAGTGTGTGACCTAGCTGCTGACCTTTGCGCCAGGCGGCCAGACATTAGTCAATCAGTGTCAGCACATTAGCCTCCTGTGAACAGGCAATGTCCTTTTTCTCGCCACTCGCGCCCTTCAAAGTCGCATTTCGACATGATCGCCAGTTTACGTTGACCGTCGACCTCGCTTTAGTTAGTTTCTCTCTTTTTGACTGACTGTTTCCAGTGTATTAAGGTTTTGAAGCAAATGATTGCCACTAGCGTGTATGAACAGTAAAAGATGGGAAACCTAGAGAACGCGCAAATGAAGGAAAGAAAGACGGTGACGGCAAGTGGCCAGCGATGTGTTTAAAAGTGCTGCAGCACTGTTCGGACAACCAAGTGGGACGTCGAACATTAAGGCAGGCAGAGACAGACAAACAGACAATTCGACAAGACTGATGCTGCTCAAGGAGAGTACACAGACACCGGCCGTTAATGTGTGCTGATGAGATTCGGTGTGCTCGCTGACGAGCCTGAGAGAGAATGAAAGAGGGAAAAAAGAAAAGAAAGTGCCCTTCTTTCTTTCTCTTTGCCGCTGGACGTTGCTATTTCAGAAACACCACTCTCTCTTCTTTAGACATTCCGGCGAGAGTGGCGAGTGTCATCATGTGCGAGGACACTACAAAATTGAATCGGGTCGAGGTGCTGATGCTACTTCCACAGCTACAGTTACAGCTACTGCTGCAGTTGGCAGACTGGCCAACATTGACGATGTACAGGACGGTGACAACACGGCGACACAAACACACTACAACTACTACGACGTAATGACATGATGCGTCGGCAAATGACCGGTGATGGTGTTCGGTAATAGAAGTGTGTCCACGGCCGGCATTTGTCACCGCTGGCTGAGAGAGCAGGAGCACTTCACTTCACCAGCTTGGGAAGCACTGAAGCACAGGCGTCAGGCGTCATCGTCGTCGCCGCCGTCCTCGTCTCTGCACTACAAGGCTCATTAATATTAGGTTAGGTAGCAGTATGTGTGTGTGAGTGAGAATGATCACAACACCGAAGAGGAAGAGCGGCTAAATGAGATCGATTCGCACGGCGAACAATCCGTGAATTCCTCTACACACATTCACAAGTCAAAGGCCGGTGGTGGTGGTGGTGGTGGTGATGGTAGTGGTGAGGCCAGTAGTCAGTCAGCCAGTGGAAAGAGTACTACCGTACTGCGGTAGTACCGACGCTCTCTCACACACCGAGCAAAGGCTGGCGTGCTTCGCGCCAATAACTCATGAATAATTTATGAAAAATGCTCCATAAAGCATCCATTCAGCGAGGTTATGAATATAAAAGAATGGCCAATATGGCCGGCTCGGTGGCTGCTGCTGCTGCTGCCGTCGCCGTGATGCTACAGCAAGACAGGCACTCGAATGTGGACAGCACATTAATGTTTGTCCGTGAGCTTGCTCCCTGCGAACAAAAGGCGAGCCGGCAAATTAGCGAGCAAGAACACGATCAAAGGGTGCCCAAAAAGAAGAGTAGAGGTAAGCTACTCTGCTGTTGGCTGTAGAAAGCAAAAAAGTGCGTTTCAAATAGAATCCTGAAGTAGGCTGAGAGGCCACCTAGAGAGGCCAACGGTGGTGTCTGCAGTACAATGAGCGAGTGCCTGACAATAGCTGGTCCAAAAGTGAGCGTATGCAGCAGTGTCCGTGGACACCTTCGCCTAGACAATGCGTGAAATTTTAAAAACCAAATTAACATTCCTGTTCCAATTGGTAGTACGTGAGAAATCTCATTTCACAAGTGGATTCTTTTCCGCTGACCAGTAGTTCAGCAGCAACACTGTAGTGTCCAGTGAAAAAGAAAGAGACGAAGAGGAAAAAGAAAAAGAGAAAGGAGCTTTGCGGAAGAGAATGCCAGTGATGAGATCAGCCGTAAAGCGGTGAAAAGCTCAGCTCAGATCGGTGCGTGCCTCGGTGTTCTACAGCAACAGCAACAGCAGTTTTGAAAAAAGTAGACGCAGAAAGCGAACCAGAAAATGAACGAGCGCACACTGCGCTGCTTTGGAACTGATGACACACCACACACACATACATACACTGGCCAACGGCCTAATGGAGTGCAGAACTGAAGCAGCAGCAGCTCACACACACAATTGAATTATCCGAGATGCGCGCTCGCGATGACAAGCCAAGATGGAGTGCTTGATCCGCAAAAGTGATTATATCAGCAGCCAATCGGCAGGATCAGATTGGCAGCAGGCGCAGGCAGTGCCTGGCTCCAGAGCAGTCTACTAGGTCGAGGCTCTGGTGGGCAGGCTACCCTGTTGGATCTCCTTCTCTCTCTCACCAAGAGAAGTAATCCATCCATCGTCCTGGTGGGGCAAAGCATGAGCGAGCACCGGGCGGCTATATTTTCTCGGGACAGCATCAGCATCATCATTATGAGAAGGGCAGTAGCAGTAGCAATACTTGCCATCAAAGAGCACAGTGAGCACCTCAGTTCAGCTCAACTGGCAGAGAGAAGTAGGCATCAATCAAAAGTAGAGCCCAGAGTGTCCAGGAGCAGCAGGCCATGGAGCAGCAGCAGTCTTAGTGGAGGCTGCTGTAGCCAGTGATGAGTGACTGCGCGCACGGCTGCTGATACTCATTATACTCAGGATGATGATGGCGGTGGTGGTGATAGTGGTGGTGATGTTTCCAAAGAAAGACAGCAAAGATGATTCCTGGACCTCTGGAGGAGCACTTCCAGCAACCACTCAGGGCTCTAATCAGAGTTAATCGAAAGATTTGCAAAGTGAATGTAAAATCCATATTGATAAGGGCGACACCACACTCAATTGGCCACTATTAGCTCTGGAACCGATTGATTGCTGTTAGTCAGTCAGTGTGTGTGTGTGTATGCTCCTCTGTCTGCTGTACAGCAACATGGAAACAGCCAACAAAGCGGCGAATATAATAATAATAATAATCGAATTAGAGTGAGCCCAGAGCTAGAGCTAGAGCTTGAGCTAGAGCGGTGCACACAAATTCAATTTGGCCCGCAAAGTGAGCCTTCAATAATATAAATGATTACACCGAGGGCGAAAGGCCGTGCGACGAGCTTGCATCAAAGCCTCTGCTGGAGAGAGAGGACTGAGTGAAGGCTCCAGCCGCCATATATCACAGTGGCAAACGGCGTCACGCAGAAAACAAAGCACCGAGCAGGAGCGCAGGAGCAATAAAACAAAAGTCAAGCCGGCGCTGGAAAAATCCCTTCTAAATGCCTCTTAGATCCATTTAATAATTTGAATTTAATTTGCCGCTCACAAACGACTCGAGCCGCTTCAAGTCAATCATTTATGATGGTCGTGGTGGATTCGGCTGGTGCTGCTGTTGTTTCGGCTGTTGGTGGCAGGAGAGGCTGTTCAGGAGAGCGTTGTACCAGTGCCGGTGCTGCTCAGCCAAGAATAGTAGACAAAGGACGGCCAGGACAAAAAAGGTAAGCTAATGTTAATTGATGAACGAGCGGTACCGTGTGCCACGCCTGGGCTTAATAATGATTAAATGACACAAAGTTAGAAAGCAAAGTAGAGGCCAGGGAGTAGGGAAAACGAAGCAGCGCTTTCACTTTAACTTCAACTTCTACTACTTCTTTTTTTCAAACTCACTCACTTACTCCGACAAGGAACATTTAATCATGCGGCAGACAGGAGATAGGAGAAAACGGAGGAGAAGGAAATGCATCACTGAATGACGCATGCCATTTATCATCGAGACGAAAGGAGTCGAGTGATGGAGGCGACTAATCGAAACAAATTACTGCTACTAGAATGAAAAGATGAAAAGAGAAAAAATGAAAGAGTTCGCCTGTGGTACACCTTGCGGCACAAGGTGATTTTGGGCTAGGGAGCCATTAAAGAAATGTCCCTTGCACCAGCGTCGCGCCATCATCACCCTCGCCTAATGGAGCAAACCTAAGTGCAGAGATGAGCACCTTAGCAAGCGGACGATGTGCGACAGGCAAAGCAGTTTGACGACGAGATAAGGGCGCCAGTCTTTTCAAATCAGCTGCTGCGCCTTTGAACGGTGTTGATGATGGCACCCACTGCCTGGTTGGATGACTGAGAGAGTGTTGATCCTGCAGCTGCAAACGATGCATCTCCACTTTGCCATCTTCGCCACTGCCTTTGGAGACCAGAGAATCAGTGGGCAAATAATGAAGTGCAAAACACGGAAGACTTTATCGCGCCACACAAAAGTGCGCACTGATAAGTGGGCGCTCAAGCCTCCCTTCGACCAGTCAAGAGTCGTTTCCAGCTAATGTGATGCTGCTCGGCTGCTAAAAATTGAAATAGCAAAGGGAGCAAGCAAATTAGCAATCAAATGACCAGCAGCACTGTACACAGATTGCTGGCTCTCCTCTTTCCTATTCACCGCCCCTGCTACAAGCACTTATCGGCTAATATAAACAGAACAAGGTTTACTGGCGCCCAGAGAAAGTGAGCAACGCCAAGTGTTTGGCCACAAGGAGCTGGCGTTCACGTGAAGTGCGGATGTGCAATCCGCTGGCGATGACGGTGATGACGGTGTGTTTAGAGGTGTTCGCCAGTTTTCTCCCTATCATCGGCCTGTCATTTAGTAGTGGTGGCTCCTTTTCGGCCAGCGAGGACATAGGCAAGGACGCGTGAAGCAAACCCCAATGCGATAACTGAATTTAGCTTGTCTGTTTGTGCGTGTGTGTGTGTGCCTAGGTGCGAGCCTGACTCTGCAGTGGTGCTGATAAATTGAGCAAACAAGAGGGTGCTAGTAAATGCGCTTGTGTATGGCGAATGGGTCAGGTATGACAAACGTTTAGGCGACTGCTGCTGTCGACTGATGCTGCTGCTGTCGACTGATGCTGCTGCTGCTGCTGCTAAGCAGCTTAAGCAGGCCAATCAACGAAATTAATTGCCAAATTGCAGGAGGCTACAGCAGCAGTAAGCTAGCAGTAGATGAGGGCAGTGCAGTTCAGTCTGACACGACATAAATTAGCCGGGCAGAAGTAGTCAGAGAGTGAGAGGGAAGGAGAGGGAGGATGCACTGATCCGAAATTAACGAGAATAAAGAGTATTAATTGCCGTTGCTGTCTACCTAGGAGGGAGAGAGAAGGAATGTTGCCTGCCTGCCGCATCACTGTTTCAGGAGGAGAGAAGATTGGCAAGCAGAGAAGGGCACCGATTTGGTGCGCAAAACTGTCCTAATAGTGCCTGAGCTCAGAAAGGCAGGCAGGCACAATGATAATAATAAATTACAAACTGGTAACAAAGTCCACCGGGAATCGAGAAGAAAAAGGAGAGAGTAAAGGCAAACAAAGTAGGCTATCGCCCGAGTGCACTAGCTAGTGTGAGTGTGTGTATGTGTGGCTAGTGCTGGTGGGAACGCAACAAAGAAAGCAAAGAACTGGGGACAGAAGAAAGAGAAAGGAAAAAGTCAGAAAAACGACAAGGACAGGCAGTGAAGCAATCGAAGTCGAGATGTCAATTGACATCACTTGGCGGCAGCGGCTGCTAATTAAATGTCGAGACGATGCGCAAAGGGACCTGTGTGTGTGTGTGCTCGAGTGAGGTGCTCGGCTTAGCAGTGACGAATAAGAAAGACCCATTTGAAGACAGTTCTACTTCAGATGATGATGATTACGATATTGAGGCTGTCGATTTTGACGATGATGCCCACACAGCAAAGAGATGTCAGGAGCACGTGGGGTGCATTAACATAGTAGCAGCAAGCGTCAACAACGACAAAAATAGATCCAACCAGTAGAAAAAGAACTTTCACTTACCTAGAGAAAGGGAGAAAAAGAAACAAAGAAAAAAGAAAATTAGAAAATTGATACAGAAATGCGTTATACAAAGTGACTAGGCTAGAGAATTCATTGACTCGCCGGATTGTCCTCAAATGAGCAACAACAGTAGAGTACAGTAAAGTGAAGATTGGGTAAAAGGCGCCAATGAGAAGTAGTAGTAAAAGAAGTAGAAGTAGAAGTAACTTGTAGTGTGTGTACGTTTAGCAATGATCGGAAAGGAGAGCAAAAGAAAGAAAGAAAGAAAGAAAGTACTCGAGAAAGTGATCGAGCTGGCTGTGTTGTGCAGCAGTCAATTGGAAGGCAAGCAGGCAGGCAGTCTGTCAGCTTTATGTGACAGCTCTCGGCGAGTGATTGCGACTTAATTAGACTGATGCGATTAGTCCGTGAGCCTGGACACTCACATGCCTTGTCCGTCAGCGAGGCAGGCACTACTCGCTTTTTGACAATCAAGGAAGTGAATAGACGACAGATCAAAGGAAAAAGAAAGTATGTGACGCCAAGGAGATGAAGAAAGAGAAGGCGACAAATGAGAAAGCGAGATTGAATCGGTGCAATTGAATTGCAGTACAAGTGTTAGTTTGCGTGTACTCTACCTTCTAGAGCTCACAAACAATGCGACAATAACAAGTGGATTATCTGAGAATAAACAAAAAAATTTACAAAAACAACCTTTCTCACTCTTCTTTTAAAGCATTGATTGCAATGCCATAAAGAAATATTCAAATCGTTAAATGGTTGCGTAAGTAAAACTGCAAACTGAGTGCACATGTTTTTTATTGTGACAGACGTTGAAACAAGCAGCCAGGCTTTAATCCTGTTTTTTGCTCACGTCCTGCAAAGGTGGTCAACGGCTGGTGATCATTTGCCAAGCTGGGTTACCTCAAAGCAGATGATCTTTCTTTTTGTGCCCTACGCAGCATTTGTCTTCTTCCTCTCCTGTCCAGGCCATCAGGACGTCAGGCAGGACGTGGTGTAATTCAACACCAGCTCTGCCAGAGTTTGCTCGTCCGTCTTAATGAGTCTGTAAATGAGTCAGAGAAAAAAAGAATGCGAGATGGTCTTGGGTCACACACAGTCTGTGACCGAGAGGAGATAAGACACCGCCCGGGATCTGCTTTCCTCTCTTCCTTCTGCTGTCCTCCTTCAAACGCACATCTGGAGGACACATGTGCTCTTCTTACGCGGTGCACATCAAGGTGTTCCACTCTCATTCTCTCTTGGCCAATCGGTGTGTCAGTGAGCGAGCACTGCCAAGACTTGACCTGTCTGTCTGCGAGTGTCTGTCAGTGTCGTCCTCCTTTTGAGAACCATTTTCAGATGGTCGTCCTGCCTGCCTGACTTTACCTCTCTGTTGCAGCAGCAGTGCTTTCAAGAAGAGCACACGAAGCACCACCATCCATCAGAGGCAGACAGTGCGCGACCATTTGCCGTCGCACACTCTCCAGTTCGACCGGTTGGCTAGTCTCTGTCGGTGTTCGCTCTCTCCTGTTCCTCGGCAGGCACCACACTTCTTACGTACAACAGCAGCAGCAGCCCAGAGATAGGCAATTCTTGCAAGTGATAGGTGTCATGCATCCTCCTGAATGGTGGTGCGTTCTGGGAATGACACAACGCCGAGAAAGAGAGAGAGAGAGACAGTGCAAAGAGGGCCGTCGCCACTCCGAAGGAATCGCACTTCAATTAATGATTTACATTGGCCACGGCAAGATGCAATCAACAACGGGCTCACAAGTCAAACATGGAATTTGCCGTCACCTAAGCGTAGACATGCGGCCAGCAAAGAAAGAAAGAAAGAAAAGCAGTAGTAGTCTGCGGCAGAAGTCATCGAAAAAGTAAAATTTAGCGGAGGTGCGGCCAGCGATTCAAAGAGGGAGAGGGAAAAAAAGCTGTAGCAGACATCACCAGATGTCTTGAGACGAAATCAAGATGTGTTTGTGGACAGGACTGTGTGCACTGGCTAGAGCACTGGCTTCCTCGCCTGCCACCGACTGCTAATTGTCTTGCCCTCGTCGTGCTGTCCCCTGTAAAATAAATTAGCAGAACTGGTGTATGTACCACGACTGGACTTCGGCAAAAGAGAGAAAGGGCAAAAACAGCAGTAGCAGCAGCAATTGGCCAGCCACCTAAGCAAGTTGGCCATTAGAGGACCAAGTAGAGTAGCGGCTGCTGCTCCTGATGCCGACCACTGCTGATTGCAATTTGCAGTTTTGTTTGTGCTACCGAAACGCGAGAATGCTGATGGCCACTGTTCGTGCGGCCTGTGTAAATATTTACAGCTTCGAGAAGCAGCATCAGCAAGGCAGCAGCAGAATCGACCGCCAAATTGATGGTCGATGACAAGAGAGCTGAAAGCCAGGAGGAGGAAAGAAGGAGCAGACCGACGGTGAGATGGGGCAGCAGCAACGGACTACTGACTGAGGGTGAACTGTGATGGCGTGTTCTTCGGCGAGGTGACTTGGCTCCAGAGGTTCAGCCTCAGTGTGGTGTGGCAGTTCACCCAGTTGGTCTGGCTGCAGAGTGCACAGGGCATCACCGCCATCCTCGGTAACGGCCACAGCAGGGCAGACATTGCAGACACTCAGACAGACACTCGCTAGCTCGCTCGCTCACCGATCGACCTTTCCATATGGCGACCAGCTTTGCCACCGGCAGCTTTGCTTTCTTTGCCCGCACTGCCCACAAAGAAGTAGCAGACGATTAGCTTTTGCCTGCAGAGAGAAAAGTAGTGCACTTCCGATTTGCTGCTGTGCCGACACATTTGCTGCACAGATCACTGGCTCTGACTCTCAAATGAACCGCTTTCTCAAACAGCAGAAAGATCGTCTTTGTGGTGGTGGTGGCTGTGATGCCGACAAATAGTGCGCACCTTGCACAAAACATCAACCCGAATGGCACAACTTGGGCACCATGTTTAGTGGTGTGCACACTGCAATAAACATACACTTCCATTTAGAAACAAACAGAATATGCTGCAGTTGAAAAGTGCGCCTAAATTCTGGAAAAACACAGTCAGTTTAAATAAAAACAGGTATTTTTTGGTGAGCGCCACTGTTGGGTGCAGTTGATGGCAGCTAGAGTCAAGCATCAGGGCTGCCAAAAAGCTAGCTACTCTGTCTCACCGTTCAGTGGTATTGGACAAAAAGTGGCAGGAAGGGAACGAAACACAGACACACGGCGTGCCTGGCATGTTTGCACAGACAGATTGGCTGACAGTTTGATTAGCTAGTGGCGAGCAGCATCAGCGGCATCAGCATCAGCACCGCTTGTGCACTGCCAAATGACATCCAAAAGGAGAAAAGCAGAAAGAGAACGGTTCCTGTTCTTCCATTTGCCTACTTCTGCAATGGCCATTTGGTGGTAGGGCCAGTTTGGACGACAGGATGACAGCCGACGGCGAGTGACACATCTGCTGGCAAGCCGGCGCTAGCGGTTCAGAGAGTGCTGCTGCTGATCAGACAGAGAAAGAGACAGCAGTGAAGAGCAAATAGTGAGAGCACCTTGCATGCCATGATGCTAATTAAAAGTAGAACAAGGCCAATTGGCGGCTCCATTCGACACGGACACATTCCGATCGGGCCGGGGCCAATCTACTGCGGTCTAATCGGGTAGGTGTGCGGCAGTGTCTCTGCAGTGAGCCACACACTGCTCTATTCAGCGGCTCATTTCATTTCATTCGTCAGCAGAGTAACCAGCAGTGGACGCTGCTGACACTGCTGTTACCCCGCAATGAGCAGCATTCGGTGAACACAGATGGCCACACCAGGCGAATTACGAATGGTCACGTCGCAGTGCAATTAAAGTACCGGGAATAAGCAGCAGCAGCAGCATTAGTAGTAGTAGTAGATAGGCAAACAGGCCACACTAATATCGATCTAATCGCTTGAAGCTACGTTTGCCCAGGAGGAGAAGACTGAGTGAGAGTGAAGGTCAATAGGGAACGGGGAGAGGGAGGGAAAGAGAGAATGAGCAAGGAAATGAGCGAGGTCAGAGAGGCAAATCCAATTGCACCGACTCCCTGACGCTCTCCGAGTGCTAGTGGCAGAACTGAGCGCCTTTCTTTCCCATTCAAACTGCTAGACAGCATCAGTTCTGCGGATCAGGTGTGCCAGTGGCGAACCGGTCCAACGCGTTTGTCCCAGGCCATCAGCATCAACACACACTCACACTCACTTACTCAAACAATGTGTCGCAGAAACAGTGCAGTGAACACACGGTGCATTTGCATAGACAGACAGCAGCTCGTGCTTGTTCGGTGATTGCGAACCGCCGATTCTCGCTGTTCGTCCCCGGGCGGACCACTAATCGATTTAAACGGACCAACTGATAGTGTAGAGTTCCACAAAGGCACAGACACACACAACCAGGCACACAAATGACATTCGAATATTCGGATAAAAGAGTCCATTAAGCCTAGGTAATAGCTCAAAGCGTGTGCCGCCTCTGCTACGAACTGGAGCAGGGTGAGATAAAGACAGCGAAATACACGGAGAGCAGGAGGGAAACCAACGTAAGGCAGTTCGGTAAATGCACTGCAAACAGAATAAATCAAGCGTTACGATGATCTGACTGTCTCGGCAGCGAATGATCAGCCATCAGAACAGTAGTGCACTGAAAGCAAACAACAGCAGAAACAGCATCTATCGACCCAACAAAGCAGAGAAAAAAAGAAAGAAAGAAAGAACACAAAAGACAGGCACACGGACACAAACAGGCAGACAACTATAAAGTCCCAGTGGAGCATCATCATCAACGTGTGTCTATCTCTGTCTGTGCGCTTCGGTGCTATCTGAGAAGGTGTGCGCAAGGTGTGGTGAAGGCATTGCTACTGCAACTGCTAACCTGTCCGACCGTCATTAGACGCGACTCTCCTCTATATAGCGCATTCACTCACACCGCAACTATACAGAAGTAGTGTGGGCACACCTGTGAGGGCAGGTAAAGGTGGGCTGGAGGAGCAGTGCAGCTGTCAGTGCACCTGGTTGGCTGCTGTCCTGTCCTGAGGTGGGCAGTCGTCAGGTGAGCAGTGCAGAAGTGCACCACCGCCAGATGATGCCTGCTAGGACGAGTCGACTACTGGCGTCCTCTTTGCCCAGTGCATCATCATCATCATCATCAGCAAGCACAACAGTGAATGTGTGTGTGTGTTTATGGCACCTTCGCTCTGCAGTGAGCATTTACTGGGCTTTCACTAGTGTGCCAGGCGCAGTATCCATCCTGGCGATAATCCGAATAGGGCCACGCGTGGCACGTGCGTTTGATTGCAAAGGCCATCGATCATCGGGTGAAACAATCGGATGCGACTGCCACAGCTAGGTAAATAATCACACACTGGGCAAACTGGGCAGAGTGCAGCATTCAACAATGGAGGAAGCCAGCAAAAAGAGGAAAAAGCGCCGATTATGTGTGTGCGCGCTAGGGATGCAGAGGAAAGAGGGAAAGAGAAGGAGAGATCGGACCAGAGTGCCAGTGACGTTGGGCGGGGAAGGTGAGGCAATTAGTGCCGCTCGCCTAGCTCCGAGAACTGAAGCTGCTTGTCAAAGTGGGAAGCATTCACACTGACTAGGTGATGGCACTGCTTCAGCACTGTTCCCCAGCACTCTCACCCAGGACTGGTGACGCGTCATCAGGCTACTGGGCTGGAGAACAGCAACGGTGATGATGGTGGTGGTGGTGGTGATGATGGTGGTAGTGTGCACTTCAGGCACCCTGATCAGTAGCCGGAGAGCGCGTGCATGCGAACATGCTGAAGGAGGACACAGTGGCGGTAGAGGCAACGAAGCTCGTCGAGTGCTTTAATTAAAAGTCACTGACAGACAAACGGGCCAACGGTGGCGGTAATTTATAGTGAGAACAGAAAGTAAGCGAGTAGTGTGGCTAGTCAAAGAGAAGAGGAGAGTGAACTGGTCGAGAATGGGCTGCCAATTACGGCACACGTACCACTGCACGTGCTCTCCATCGTTCGATGATGCACGACAGTGCCATTTAGGCATTTAGACGGTCCTGGACAAGGACAAGGACGGACAATGGCAAGTGGAGGAAGGAACGACTGAGCACTGGCAGGCAAAGGCAAATGAACCCATTTGCAGTGGCCAGTGTGCTCCGGCAGCAGCAGCAGCAGCAGCAGCAACAGCAGTAGCCACTTTAAAGTGCTCCTCAATCGGTGACAGTACAATCCGTCTTCATTTGCATGCTTCAGACGGACGGGAGAGGTCAACGAGGTCTCTTTTTGCCAGAGCGAGGTGAACTACTGTGTCCAGTGAGGTTGTGTGCGCCTGTTCAAATCAATCAAGCCATCAGCAGTCGGAAATGGAGCAATTGAAGCCAATTAGAGTGACAGCACATCGGTGACAGACAAATGCGAGTGTGTGTGCATGTGTGTAGTATTGGCAATGCCATTGGCCAAGTGAATGAATGCCGCACGGAAACACATGGCCACGAGGCAGGAGCTGAGGTGATCACCACTGCTCACACAAAATTTTTCAAAAGCTCGTTCTTTTTGCAGTTTCAGTTTGGGAAAAATGTGGCAAGAGGGCGGAAAAAAGCAGTTTAAAGACGCGACCTCGACGGAGACAATAATTTTTTCTACAACCGCAGCAGTTTCAGAAAAAATAAAATAGAAAAGATGGATCACGTGCACTGCACCGAGTCACTGCATCCAGTGGTCGGTGGACAGATTTTCTAGCCATTAAGTTAAAAGTGAGACTACCGCCACACTAAGGAGATCAGCCTGTGTTTGCCGTCTGTGTGCAATCGAAATGCTAGTCCCGTAAGAGGAGTATGAACAAAAATAGATAGAAAAAGAAAGGCACACACACAACCTTAAATTGGAATAAATCAATTTGAAAATGCAAAATCTTTAAGTAGATCATAACACTGCAATCCAAACGGCTTTAAATCGAATCAACAACTGTCGGAAAAAAGTAGAGGATTTTGTACACGTTGCGGTGGCGATGACCAGAAAACCATAAAAAGTCATGTGCAAAGTGTCGTCTGCAAAGAAAACTGCTGTGACACCACCGAGAAACACCGAGCACCGGTTCTAAAAGTAGCAAAGTATGGCACACTCCTGGTTCATCAAAATGGCCAACGACGCACCGAGCAGCATCAAGGCGCTTTATATGATGGTCGCCTTAAGAATGATTAGCTCAGAAAAAAGAAAAAGGCAAGCCAGGATTAGGTACGTGTCGAGCATAGATAGATGGATTAAAGCAGGCCCACAGTAAGATGGAAGAAAAATGCACTGCACCGTATCAAGATTTTATTTTCCTTCTTCCTTTCAGCTACGTCATGCTAATTCATCAGACTCTGATGTCTGCTACAGCATCATAAATTGGGATTACACCCAAAGTCAACTCGAGGCTAGGCCCTAGACTAGCTAATGCACTGACAAACGAATTGGGTGGTGCTGCAGCAGCACCTGGAAGTAACAAAGCTGCCGATATAAATAGACACACTGACTGCTATCACTCTCTTCTCTGTTTTTGCTGATAACTGTTGGCAAGAAGAGAAGGGCCAACCTAGCAGAAATTGCCAATGCCCAGTCAGTATCTTTCGAGGTTGGACTTTGAGCTTTTATTGTGGTTAGAGCAGGAGAAGGAGGGAAGAAAGGGCAGATGATGATCAAGTCGTCAGAGATACCGGCTGCAAGAGTTCAAATACGATCAAATAAAAGGTAGACAAACTTTTGGCAAGTTTAGTTGATACTGCCACTACTTCTAACACACACACAAAGTCAGGGACAAGGGCACTAATTGAGGAGAAACAAACACTTGTATGTATGTTTGCTCTTAAAAACGCAGCAGTGGAGATTTATCGCCCACTCAACTCAGCAGCAGCAGTCAAAGTGTCTAGTTCAATAGCTGGAAACGTGTAGCAATAATCAAGGTCCTGTCAACCAACCAAAAGAAAGAACAGCATGTGAATTGTCAGTGAAACAGCAGCACACCGGCTATTGGCTAGGTAAACTCGATATTGCACGCCATTAAACAGGAGAAGTGAACACTGCCAAAATTGACAGTATTGCCGTTGTTAGCCTCAGCATTGCCTCTTTTGGAGTGCATACTCTCTATCTGCCTGAGGAATGTGCGTGCGTCACACAGGGAAAGAAGAAAACGAAGAGAAGAAGAGTGACCGGTGGGAAAGTGGACGGCACTGTGAACACACTGCAGTTTTCAGTAAAGATAGAAAGCACCACCGCTACGACGATAAGACCCGCCCGACTGACCGTCATTCGACCTTCTAAAAGCAGCAACTTTTAATGCCACTGAACAGGGCACACAGCACTCTACTGCGTACTGTGTGTCAAGTTGGCAGTGCGGATGGTGCCTCGGTGTTGACTGTCATTGCGCGGCAAGGTCGAAACCGGAGGTAACCTTAGCCGAGGAGAGCAAACACATCAAACGAATGTGCCAGTAAACGCCAGGCCACTGCTGGCCAAGTCGTTTACAAAATCAGCCTTAAATGAGATTGCCCTGGCGGCACACCAAAGAGATAGAAGCAAACTAAAGTTCTAAGTTTAGCGGGCACTGGACACACAATTCCCATCAATGACCACATCAGGCATCAAAGTCGCTCATCCCATTCTGGCGATGAATAAAAGTGCAGCGGCAGCAATTTTGGGGCAGGTTGATGGTGATGCGGGCATTGAAGGGTACTGAAAATGGCGCAGTCAAGTTTGGCATTTGCTATGAAAAGTGTGTGGAGTGGGGGTGGGCGGACAGGAAGAGTGAAAGACAGAGGGAGAGCACACGGGTGACAAACGAGCAGACTAACGGGATCAGACAGGAGAGCGTCCGCAGTGGCCATTCACTACCATTCCGTCATTATCATTAGGCAAAGGGTTGCCTGTCTGTCTCTCTGCCTGACTGCCATTGAGACAGCACTTGCTGACAGCACTGCCCGTAGGTCTGCCATTAATCGAACCAAAGAATTGAAACAAAGTGAATTGCCAGCAAACACACACACCAGCATCAGCAGCATCAGCAGCAGCACACTTTTGCCTCAGCTCGGTAATCTAATTTCAATTTTCATAATTTGTGCTCGCAATTTGCCTTGGTCTGAACCAGTGAACGAGTAAGGGAATGAGAGAAAGAGTGAGAAGAAGAGAGGAAAAGCCTCTTCAGTGAGAGCGATTAATTAAAGGACGGACGCTGTGTGTAGTTAACGTTTCGATTCGAATGCAAATGTTGCAGACTGTGCAGCGCAGAGAGCAATAGGGAAAGGGAAACATCGTCGCGACTGGCCAGGCGGTGGCGGCGAGTGGCACACAAGGGGTTAACGAGCCATCGAGACATTGCCTTTCATCGGTTCGTTCGGGCAGCAAACACAGCACCCAAGAACTTGCGTTGCAATTTGCCTTCTTCACTACACAGGACAGGCATCGTTGATGATGATGCAGACAGGCGGCACATGCCGTGCAGAGTTGAGAGTGAGAAGGAGAGGGAGAGAGGGAGAAAGAGCAAATCTTCGATTAATTCAATTTGTGGCGCAATTAATTTTCATCATCGCAGTGGTCCTTGCTGAGAGAAAAAGAAGGAAAGCAGAAGCCATCAAGGCAGAACGAGGAGAATGGAGAATGCAGGAGAAAACAGCAGAAGAGGAAGAAAAGAGCAACAAGAAAGGAGACAACGCACAGCTCAGCTATGAGAACTTAGAAACAAACAAAAAAAGTCAAACGAACAAACGAGATTTCCGAGTGCATGCACACACTGTAGCAGTCTGATTGTCTGACTGTGTCTGACTGGGGCCCAGCAAATGAACGTCGGCTAATGGCACTGAGGATAAATATGATAATTATCGTTGCAAAAACAAGTGTGCTCTCCAGAATCGATACCGCCAAGATGTGCCATGGTCATCGGCCACCGACAGAACTGCATTTGCCTCACTCTTTCCCTCTCTCGCTCTCATTCTGGCTTCGTGCTGCTGTCGCCCTGTAGTAGATTTGCTCCACTAATGTGCTGTCCCCTTCTCGGTAATTCAATAAAGTACGTCGTCGACGATTAGTTAAATTCAATTTAATTCAATTAAAATGGATACGTCGAAAGTGAAAGGGACAGCAGGGCAGCGGCAGCAGCAGCAGATGAGAGTGGTCGCCGATGTTTCATAATAATAATAAATAAGAATAATAATAATCACTACAAAACGTTAGTTGCACCAACAATTAAGACACTAGTGTCACTGGGTGTGCGTGTGCTTGTGCAGCGGAGAATCATCAACCGGGGCAAGAGTTGCGGAAGCAGATTGCAAAAGCATCCCAGCATCTGAGCAGTTGTAAAAAAAGTGTGCGCTTCAATTGCCGCTGCCATTCACTACTGGGTGCTGCTGTTCACTTTTCACTCGCATTGATCCAAAACAAAGCCAGCTAGGGCCACTTGCAAATGGACATGGGACAGACTGCAGCAGGGCAATGAGAACAAGTAAGTGCAAGCAAAAAGCAACAACAGCAGTAGCAGCCGCATCATCAGCACCAAAACCTTTCTTCGATCGATTGACAGTAAAGTGAGTCAGCAAATCCCGTCACTTAAGCGCGCTCTTTGGCTGATGGTGCAGGGCTCCTTCCGATTCACAAAGAAGAAGGGCAAAAAAACTGCCAGCTAAAAAGCCAGTGCCAAGCATCTTTCCAATGGTAGACATCGCATTCGCCAAACGGTTTCAATTAACGCGAGATCAGCATTGAACGCAGAAGTGAACTGAGTGCTCTGCTGGAAAAGGCCACCGAAATGGGAGCATCAGAGAGAGTCTCCAGAGAGGACAGGTAGTGCGCCGTGTGCAAACGTGAAGGTCTGAGCACAACAACAACAGCAGAGGCGGCAGCTTTTACGGCTGCAAGCGATCTACGCGATTAGCGAGCAGTACAGTGCAGAGGATATGGCCTGCCAAGCTAAATGCTGGCCACTACGTCAAATCACAGGGGAGAACCTTTTGCGCCGCAAAACGGTTAAGCCGACGGTGCGAGCGATAAAAAGCAATGCCACAATGATGCTGAGCACTGCGAACTGTGTGGCCAGGCTCTGCCAGCACAAGCACAAGCACTCACTGAACAGTGACAGAAGACAGAAGAGGATGGTGACGGTGGAAGAGCCAAAGTACACTTTCCTGTGTACAGGCAAAGTACAGTCCTCGTGACTTTGGCTGACATTGCCGCACCAGTACAGCTCGGTGACAACTTTCACCTGTGTCTGAAATGAAATACGACAACGACAACGACGAGGAGGTGTAAATTCGACATGGTCAGTGCCAAGGAAAGTAGTCATGCCCAACACGAAACACACGGTAATGATTAATAGTGGTCAGAGGCGACAGGAACAGGAGAGAAGACAAGTGCTTGCTAGTGTGCGAGTGGCTAATTAAAACAGGCTGCCAAGGCTGTCTCGCCAATCGACATTTCACATGCACTGCACACAAACTCTCTCACACACACACACCGACGACACTGTCGCCAGGCAAATCAAAGTTGATCATTAGCTAGTGGGCAGTAATAGTAGTGCTGTGTGAGGTGACTCGAAAGAAAAAGAGACAGCAGCAGCAACAACAACAGCAGAAGCAGCTTTCACCGTCGAGGTGTCAGTTTCCCGGTGGAGCCCCATTTCCTGGAACAAATACACCAGCGAAGAGCATTATCAGCAGTTAGGCACAATGGACAGCGGCACCAATGCTGCAACGGCACAGAAGCACTAGCAACAGAAACTGAGCACCACTGAGCGTCATGCACCGAATCAGGTAAGGCACAGAACGGTGGCGCAAGGGGAAAAGAGTCAGCTAGCTAACTAGAAAGAGTGCCAGCCTGTCAGTGCGGCACCAGCACCAGCGCCAGCACCAGTCTCTTCTCCCTGTAGAATGAAGAGAGCAACTCGCGATAAGAGCTCTGGCGCACTGAAAGGCAACGTTGATAAAAAGTGGCCATCATGAAAAGGGTGACAGCAAATGAAGGAGCGGTGGTTCACTGCTGCTGCTGCTGCTGCTGTTGCTGCCTTGATTTGAGCTGGCCATCTCTTGCCGGCACACAGAGGCATGGCTGAAAGAAAAAAAAGAAACGAGAAGGAGATGCGAGAGAGGTAAGGCGGCGAGGACAGGCGACGAAGGATGATGAATGGGTCATCGGGCGCTCGAGTAAATGGAATCGAGATAACAGGAGCGCAGGCCGCGCGTAATTAGTACAACAAATTCGCCAAATGAGGTGCGCTCAGTAGTCAGACGTTAAAGGAGCAAAAGAGAGAGGAAGAGATACCGAAAATGGCGCAAGTGAACATCAGTGGCTGAAGCACACATGCACACACACACACCGAACTAGGCAGTGTCAGAGTCGTAGATGATGATGCTCAGCAAGAGTGAACACACAAATCACATTTGGACCGAATGGCAATCGGCGAGCCAGTTTGCAATTAGACGCACAATGGCGCGACACGATGAGGCCACCGCTGCTGTTTGCACTGTGTAGTAGCACCTCGCCGGGATAACGATAATTCGCCGTGCCATTACAGCACCATTCCATTAGCAGCTACAGTTGACGGTGTTCACCGTTCCACTTTCGGCTACTAGCAACTAACACCGCACTAACTAGTAGATATGATCGCAATCAGAGACATCGAATCATAACAAAATAATAGTGCCAGTGAGTCACGTTAATAGACTGACACAGGCGGAACAGTGGCAGCAGACGAACGTGGTGCTGGTACATCTGCAAGATGTAACGATAATGGGCACTGATGTACAAGCAAGGTGATCAGCAGTGGCCTTGCTACTGCTAACAGAACTGTGGCTAAAGTAGAAAGGAAGTAACTGACTAATGAGATGCAACACTGCTGACAGCCAAAGGAGAACAAGAGAATGAAAGGAAAAGGAAAAGAAGAAAAAGATGGTGTCCGCATTTAGCAGCAGTAGTTAAAGTTGGTGCAGTAGTGTGTAGGTGCCCAGTATGTTCTCAGTGCAGGCCTTCGCAGGCCATTAGCGGATGCGGCACACTCACTTTTCTCCACTGGTGCAGTGCGTGCTCCGGTGCTCAACGTGCCACCTGATGGCGAGACCAGAAAAGAGGAGTGCTCAGAGACGCCGGCGCCAGTGCTCATCGGACAGCAGTGGCCGCTGTCTAAAGCAGTACCAGGCGAGCAGATTAGAGTGGCCATTCGTCCTGCCAGTTGGTGGTAAGCACCGACTTGGAAGACTTTTTTTGGTGGCATTTGTGGTGAGGGCAAAAAGAAGGTGCGTGCCATTTCTCGGTAGTCGCAAAGAAAAGAAAGCTAAGCTTAACGTAAACAGAAAGAAGGCATCTACGAAGATGCTTCGGCTGGTGCTGTTCTGGAGAAAAAGATGGACGCGGCGAGTGGGACAGGCAAAGATAACCAAAATAGCATCCTCGATTAGAAAACGGTCACAGGATGGTACGGCGGTGAGTGTGTGTGGGTCTGTCCGTCTGCCTGTGTATGCACACACAGAGTTGACGAGAACACAAGCATCATGGCCATCACTGGCAAACGGTAGACAGACAGACAGGCAGTGGCAGCAAATGAAATGAGTGAACTGGTGCTACGCAAGACAAGACACTGCTGTGTTTAGTTGCTGCTGTTGCTTCTGCTACCCTCCCCACAAAAGGGCAAATGAGTGCAAGAAGCGTTTTGGAAGAGTACAACAAGTAATTCATGACTGGCTCGCACGAGCACCAAGCACTCGCGACTTCATTCATTGCAACTTTCTATAACTATTGGCTATAATTAGCACCGTCAGTCCGAACAGGAGTGAAAGGAAAGGAAAGGAAAGACTGCGCGCCCTAGGTTTAGTTAGCTGGCAGGCAGTGACGAGACCTCGAGACCTCGAGATGGGGGCGTAAAGTGAACTCTAAAGGTCTGCGCCTGTCGAGACTAACTGGTGGCAGTGCAAAAGTGCTGCTGGTGTTGTTACGATGGACATAAACTAAGGCAACACGGGCGAGTTATGGCAGTGTGCTCTTGATCGGACAGACACTGAGTTCGGCAAACGGCCCTGAGCAGAAAAAGAAAGAGAGTTGAGGGAAGAGAGAGAGAGAGAGTGGGCACTGGTGATGGTGAGGCTGCTCGCTCTGCCAAGAAGTAAACCACCGATGCAGAGACCAGCTATATTTGGCTATATTTGGATTCAGACGCCGCCATCACCGATCACCTCGAACAACAGGCAACAAGAGCAACAAAGTGCTCACAGAGCAAACACAAAAGCAGAGCCTATTCTCGGTGCACGATTGTCCTGGACGACGACAACGACGGAGACGACGACGACCAAGGCGACGGCAGTCGACAGGAAAGGACTGGCCAGGATGATGATGAGGATGAGGATGATGATGACAACACAGGCACACAACAGGAACAACAACAGACAGGCAAACTGCATTATATTCTGGTGTGCCCGGTGCTGCATGGAGACAGACTGCCAAATAGGACAATAACAAAGACGGCGCACATTAGCACTTGGTGGACAGTGGCTACTGAAATAGTTTGTAGCAGGAGACTTGCTTCCTTTCTTTCTGGCACAAGGTGAGCGATGTGACAAACACGCCATCACAATTGTATACACCGTCTAGTTGACGTCAGATATAATCAAAACAGCAGCAGCTATCGATATAAAAACGGCAAACACTGATTCGAACCTCGTTTGGTGCTGCCAACGACGAAAGTGCCGGTACCAAAACACATTTAGCGATGATGATGATGAGTCAGGTGGTGCAGCAGGCGTAACAATAATAACATTTATGAAAACGAACAAAGCTGAAGCATGTTTCAACGTTGATTGTCAGTGTTGATGATGATGCTGACGAAGAGCTGATGGGCACTGAACAAAAACAAAGCTTTAGTAGCCTGCACACATCCTATCGTGTGAAGTCGGTCATCAAGTCGGGCAACTGAAGGCTCAACCAAACTGAATGCGGTGCTATGAAAGAGATACTAATGCTCTGCGACTGTGTCTGTGAGGGGCACAGGTAGAATGAAGAAAAAGAAAGAGCACCAGAGTGCTGCAGCACTGGTGCTTGTAATGGCACGTTCAACAACGATATTGACATTGCTCTTTCCTTCACTCTTCTCTCTGTTCATCGGCACTGCCAGTCGACGATAAAGAGAAAGGGCACTGAAGAGAGAAAGAGGGAAGGAGACCTGTGCAAATATGTAACGACGACTGAACGAGCAACTGAAACAAGGTGAGCACTGGCGGAGAGAGAGAGAGAGAGAGAGAGAGAGAGAGAGAGAGAGAGAGAGAGAG
>JAALOO010000273.1_pt1 | contig 48771 bp, 31 predicted proteins | sample 7257641 | NCBI WGS metagenome assembly JAALOO01 (sample SAMN14085613, study PRJNA598686) | mite metagenome | biome: ENVO:01001000; feature: ENVO:01001002; material: ENVO:01001226; isolation source: single female mite from University of Michigan culture on fish food culture... ...
ATCGTTTTGGGTCAGAGAGTTTAAGTGCAAAAAGAAAGCACACCACTTCGACAGGTTTAGGGTTTCTATCGACGTAATCGCCGAGGAAAATGAATTTGGTAGTAGCGTACTTGGAGTTTAAAATGAATTTGTCGTAAATGAAATGAATGTCATTGAAGTTGCCGTGAATGTCACCAAAAATGATGACGTCCGGCTCAATGCCAGTCACAATCATTGGCTAGAAAAAAATACAAAACTAAAAGTTTGAGTTAAGGTTAACCACACAAGACACACTTACTTCTTCAGTATAAATGGGAATAATCAGTTGACAAAGCAGCGGAATGATGAACGCTAAGTTGTCTCAGAGAAGGTCGTCTTGGGTTTGGCGTTGCTCACTAAAGGCATTTCCGTCCGCTTCGAGGTCGTAGTACACACGCATAAAGTTAGCCATATAGTCAATCAGCTTGTGAGGGTGGACGGCTTTTGTTCCTACCCCTAACCGGGGGACAGGAGGATGGAGAAAGTTGAGAGTGGATCGTAGAGGCCAGCAGACAGGCTGTGCCATCAACTTGCTAAGGTGAATCAGCCTTATGGTACGATGACGTGGCCTAAGGCTGACCACGTTAACCCGGCTGGGTTGCTGAGGGCTGAGGGGAGAGAGGGAGGGGGTCGAAGTGCTCACTAGGGAGAGGGGTGAATTGTGAGCAAAAGACTAGATGGGATGGCCGTTTTTATAGAGAACCTAAATGTTCGAAAAGATGAGACAAGTTTTAACAATGTAAGTTGCGGCCTCAAGGCTGACGTGGCGGCCTGCCATTGGCTGGTGACGTAGCTTTGTTACGAAAAGTTTGAAACCTTTTCCTTCAAGGCCACGTATGCCTGTAAATCTCTCTGCGTGCACTCGCCATGATGCCAAACTTTTCTTTGCTTCATTGCCTTGGCTAGCTTTTGGTTCATTTAAACAAAAAAATTGTTTGTACGTTTGTTTAAATTAAAAGTGAAAGTATAATGCGATCATGCGGATTTTCAAGTTTACCAACCGGTGCTGGTTTGCGACTTTGGCGGCGCAGGCCAACATGGCGCACAAGTGTTTCAAAATAGTACGTCCTCTATGAACGGTATGGCACGCGTTGGAGAGAGCCGGCCTGCAGCCTTTGTGTCTGTTTGAAAAAAGGAAACAATCACTTGATTTCATCAGATTTGTTTTTGTTTGCTTGATTGACTCTGAACATCAAACTAAAGTGAAAAAGTTAATTTTTACAACAAAAGTATCAACATGGCCGATGCTGCGGCTCGTTCGCAGCAGTACGAGTACAAGGCGGTAAGTGTCACTTGAGATTGGAGTGTTGTTTTCCTATTTAAGAAGCTAATGTTTCATTTGGTTTCAGAATTCCAATCTTGTACTGCACGCCGACACTCGACTGATTGAACGACGTCCTCGAGATGAAGCCACGGGCGAGGTTGTTTCACTCGTTGGCAAGCTAGGAACCGTCAAAATGGGAGACCGATACCAGCGGACTAAGCCCAGCAATGAAGCAAAGCCAAAGAAGAAGAAAGCTTCAAAAGTCGACACTGACAACGGCTACGATCTAGCAAAGATGAAAGGAAAATCTCTACTGTCTCAGGATATTAATGAGTCGATGGGCATTCGGTATCACCCTCGAACTCAGGAGACCAAAGAAACCTACGACCTGATTCTCTCCTTCATCGCTGACAGTCTTGGTGACCAGCCTCGAGATGTGATTTGTGGCGCTGCAGATGAAATTCTGGAGACCATGAAATCTGACAAAGCTAAAGAATTGGAGAAAAAGTCAGTAGTGGAGGCGCTGATCGGACCGCTGAATAAGGAAAAGTTCCATACTTTATCCGGATTGTGTCGCAAAATCACCGATTTCAGCTTTGACGACGGCGCTAATGGCCAGGCTCACGGCGACGACAACCTCGACGAGGCTTATGGTGTCAATGTTCAATTCGAGTCTGAAGACGAAGAGGAATTTGATGATATGACCAACGAAATTCGCGACGAGGATGACGAGGAGAATGAAGAGGGCGAAGAGGCGGTTCAGGATTCTGCCATTAAAGCTTCACTGGCGGAAAGTACCGAAAACACCACTCGCCGTAAAGGAAAAGAGGCGAAAATTCATCCTCGAGAAATTGATGCTTTCTGGCTACAGCGAAACCTGAGCAAGTACTTTGATGATCCCGTCGTTGCACAGTCCAAAGCGGCGGAAGTTTTGAAAATATTAAAGTTGGACGATAATGAAGTAGAAACTCAGCTGATCATCCTGCTTGGTTTTGAAATGTTTGAGTTCATCAAAGTTCTGCGGCGTGATCGTCAGATGATTCTGTACTGCACCTTACTGGCGCAAGCTCAGCGCCAATCAGACCGGGCGAAGATTCTCGATAAAATGAAGAGTGATCCTAAGCTGTCGGAGATTTTGCGAAAGCTCGAAACTAGCCAATCGAAGGAGAGACCTGATGATGCACTCGCCGCCAAGGAGACTGCTCGCCAAGTTTTACCCGACGAGGAGATGGAGGAGCTCTTCTCAAACAAAGCTAAACTGCTCGATCTGGAAGACCTGAGCTTTCAGCAGGGATCCCACTTTATGTCTAACAAAAAGTGCTCCCTTCCAGAGGGCTCATTTCGAAAGCAGCGAAAGGGGGCGGAAATTATTCACGTTCCCGCACTGAAGCCGAAGCCCTTTGACCCGGATGAGACGCTGGTACCGATTGACAAGCTGCCGCGATATGTGCAGCCCGCATTCGAGGGTTTCAAGTCGCTGAACCGCATTCAGTCTCGACTTGCTCCCACCCTCCTGGAGACAGATGAAAACCTGCTCGTCTGTGCTCCGACTGGCGCCGGTAAGACCAACGTCGCCCTGCTGACGATGATGCGCGAAATTGGCAAGCACATCGACCCCGTCAGCGGCATCATCAACACGGATGAGTTCAAAATTGTGTACATTGCGCCGATGAAGTCGCTCGTCCAGGAGATGGTGGCCAACTTCAGCAAGCGCCTCGAGTCGTACAAGATCAAAGTCGCCGAGTGCACCGGTGACCACCAGCTGAGCACCGAGCAGATTGTCCAGACGCAGATCATCGTCTGCACGCCGGAAAAGTGGGACGTGATCACGCGAAAAGGGGGCGAGCGAAGCTACACCAAAATCGTCAAGCTGATCATCTTTGACGAAATTCACCTCCTCCACGACGAGCGAGGGCCCATTTTGGAGTGCCTGGTGGCGCGCATGATTCGCAGCTGCGAGACCACCCAGGAGGAGATTCGCCTGGTCGGCCTCTCCGCAACGCTGCCCAACTACGAGGACGTGGCGCTCTTTCTGCGCGTCAACCCCAAGAAGGGCCTCTTCTACTTTGACAACAGCTTCCGCCCGGTGCCGCTGGAGCAGCAGTACATTGGCATCACCGAGAAGAAGGCCGTCAAGCGCTTTCAGCTGATGAACGAGATTCTCTACGAGAAGGTGATGGAGCACGCCGGCCTCAATCAGATTCTCATCTTTGTGCACTCTCGGAAGGAGACGGGCAAGACGGCGCGGGCCGTGCGCGACCTCTGCCTGGAGCGCGACTCGCTGGGCCGCTTTCTCAAAGAGAGCTCCGCCTCGACGGAGGTGCTGCGCTCCGAAGCGGAGCTCTGCAAGAACCTCGAGCTGAAGGACCTGCTCTCGTACGGCTTCGCCATCCACCACGCCGGCATGACCCGGGTGGACCGCACCCTGGTGGAGGACCTCTTTGCCGACCGGCACGTGCAGGTGCTGGTGTCGACGGCGACGCTCGCCTGGGGCGTCAACCTGCCCGCCCACACCGTCATCATCAAGGGCACGCAGGTGTACAACCCGGAGAAGGGCCGCTGGGTGGAGCTAGGCGCGCTGGACGTGCTGCAGATGCTCGGTCGTGCCGGCCGCCCGCAGTACGACACCAAGGGCGAGGGCATCCTCCTGACGCAGCACTCTGAGCTGCAGTACTACCTCTCCCTACTGAACCAGCAGCTGCCCGTCGAGTCGCAACTGATCTCCAAGCTGCCCGACCTGCTCAACGCGGAGATCGTCTTGGGAAATATCCAGAACGTGAAGGACGCCGTCCGCTGGCTCGGCTACACCTACCTCTACGTGCGCATGATGCGCAACCCGACGCTGTACGGCATCTCACATGACCAGAAGAAGGAGGACGAGAAGCTAGAGCAGCACCGGACGAACCTCATCTACACGGCGGCCTCTGTCCTGGACAAGTGCAACCTCATCAAGTTTGACCGCCGCTCGGGGAACATCCACAGCACCGAGCTGGGGCGCATTGCCTCGCACTACTACTGCACCAATGAGACGATGGCCACCTACAACCAGTTCCTCAAGCCGACCCTCTCGGAGATTGAGCTCTTTCGGGTGTTCTCCCTTTCGGGTGAGTTTAAGCACATCACCATTCGCGAGGAGGAGAAGCTGGAGCTGCAGAAGCTGATGGAGCGAGTTCCGATTCCCATCAAGGAGTCCATTGACGAGCCCTCGGCGAAGGTGAACGTCCTGCTGCAGGCGTACATTTCCCAGCTCAAGCTGGAGGGGCTGGCCCTCATGTCGGACATGGTCTATGTGACGCAGTCGGCCGCCCGGCTGATGCGCGCCATCCACGAGATTGTTCTCTTCAGCGGCTGGGCGCAGATGGCCGACAAGACGCTCTCCCTCTGCAAGATGATCGACCGGCGGATGTGGCAGTCGCTGTCGCCGCTGCGGCAGTTTAAGAGCCTCAACGAGGAGGTGGTGAAGAAGCTGGAGAAGAAGGGCTTTGCCTTTGAGCGCCTCTACGACCTGGGCCCCAATGAAATTGGCGAGCTCCTGAAGAACCCGAAGTTTGGCAAGCCGGTGCACAAGTACGTGCACATGTTTCCCAAGCTGGAACTGGAGGCACACATTCAGCCGATCACCCGGTCCACGCTCAAAGTGGAGCTCACCATCCGACCGGACTTTCAGTGGGTGGAGCGCATTCACGGCAACTCGCAAGCGTTCTGGATTCTCATTGAGGACGTCGATGGCGAGGTCATTCTGCACCACGAGTACTTTCTCCTCAAGCAGCGCTACGCCACCGATGAGCACATCGTCAAGTTCTTCATTCCCGTCTTTGACCCGCTGCCGCCGCAGTACTTCATTCGCATCACCTCTGACCGATGGATCGGCGCGGAGACCATCTTTCCCGTCTCCTTTCGGCACCTCATTCTCCCGGAGAAGTTTGCCCCGCCAACTGAGCTGCTCGACCTGCAGCCGCTCCCGCTGGACGCCCTTCGAAATGAGCAGTTCAGCCGACTGTACAGCGACAAGTTCACCCACTTTAACGCCATTCAGACGCAGGTCTTCAACTCGCTGTACAACTACGATGACAATGTTTTCATCGGGGCGCCGAATGGGAGCGGAAAGACCGTCTGCGCGGAGATTGCCATCCTCCGCTGGCTGATGGTCTCGGGGGGCAAGGGCAAGTGCGTCTACGTGACGCCGAAGCAGCAGCTGGCGCAGATTGTCCGCGACCAATGGACGAAGAAGTTTAAGCCGCTGGAGAGTCTGAAAGTGGTCCTGCTGACGGGCGACTCGTCGATTGACCTGCGGCTGATTGCCGAGGGCAACGTCATCGTCTCCACGCATGAAAAGTGGGACCTAATCTCTCGGCGGTGGAAGCAGCGCAAGAATGTGCAGAATGTGGACCTCTTCATTGTGGACGATCTGCAGCTGCTGGGCGGGGAGGACGGGCCCGTCTACGAGATTATCGCCTCGCGAATGCGCTACATGGCCTCGCAGATTGAGAAGCAGATTCGCATTGTGGCGCTCTCCTCGCCGATCGCCAACTCCCGTGACATCTCACAGTGGCTGGGCTGCAGCTCGGGGCACACCTTCAACTTCCACCCCAATGTGCGCCCCCTTCCGCTGGAGCTGTACATTCGCGGCTTCAACCAGACGCACAATGGGACGCGCATTCTGGCCATGTCGAAGCCCGCCTACCAGGCGATCATGTCGCGCGCCCCGCACCGCTCCACCATCATTTTTGTGCCCTCGCGGCGGCAGTCTCGCCTGACCGCCCTCGACATGTTCACCTTTGCCGCCGCCGACAACGACCCGGGCAAGTTTCTGCACATCGAGGAGGAGCACCTGAAGCCGCACCTGGAGAGGATCAACGACGAGGAACTGCGGCACTACGTGGTCAACGGCGTCGCCTTCCTCCACGAGGGCACCACGCTGAATGACCGACTCATTGTGGAGCGGCTCTTCGCGGCGAACGCCATCCAGGTGGTGGTCATGTCTGCGGCCCTCTGCTGGTCCACCACCATCAACGCCTACCTGGTGATCATCATGGACACGCAGCTGTACAATGGACGCATTCACGCCTACGAGGACTACCCCATCTCCGATGTGATTCAGATGGTGGGCCATGCCGGCCGGCCGGGGGATGAGCACGAGAGCGACAGCAAGTGCGTCCTCTTCTGCCAGAGCTCGAAGAAGGAGTTCTTCAAGAAGTTCCTCTTTGAGCCGCTGCCCATCGAGTCCCATCTCGATCACTCGCTGTACGACCACTTCAACGCGGAGATTGGCACGCAGACGATTGAGAACAAGCAGGACGCGGTGGACTACCTCACCTGGACCTTCCTCTACCGGCGCATGTCGCAGAACCCCAACTACTACAACCTCTCCGGCGTCACGCATCGCCACCTCTCGGACCACCTCTCTGAGCTGGTGGAGAGCACGCTGACCGAGCTGGAGAAGTCAAAGTGCATCGCCATCGAGAACGACATTGACCTGAGCGCGCTGAATCTGGGCCTGATTGCCAACTACTACTACATCAACTACGCCACCATTGAGCTGTTTAGCCTGTCGCTGAAGGCTAACACCAAAATTCGCGGTCTAATTGAGATCATCAGCAATGCCACCGAGTACGAGAGCATTCCCATCCGCCACCGGGAGACGGAGTTGCTGGGGAAGATTCTCGCCAAGGTGCCCAACAAGATCCCAAACGTTAAGCTCTCTGATCCGCATGTGAAGGCGAACCTGCTTCTGCAGGCGCACCTCTCCCGTATTGTCCTTTCCGCCGAGCTGCAGTCTGACCTGGATCAGATTCTCGTGAAGGCCATCTCGCTGATTCGCGCCTGTATCGACGTCATTAGCTCCAATGGCTGGCTGACGCCGGCCATTGCCGCCATGGAGTTCTCGCAGATGATCACCCAGGCGGTGTGGAACAAGGACTCCTACCTACGGCAGCTGCCGCACTTTAGCAGCGAAATTATTGAGCGCTGCAAGAAGCACGAGGTCGAGTCGATCTTTGACATTATGGACCTGGATGATGAGGATCGAAATAAGCTGCTGCAGCTGGACAACAAAAAGATGGCCGATGTGGCTCGGTTCTGCAACCAGTATCCCAATATAGTGCTTGAATATGAGGTGGTTGATCAGGATCAAATTGACAGGTATGGGCTTGAATGTTTTGATCTCTTTTATTGTATGCTAACTGTTTATTTTCCTTTTTCCAACAGTGACTCTACAGTGACCGTTTTGGCTGACGTGGCCAGAGAGGACGACGACTACGGACACGTGATGGCACCGTTCTTCCCTCGGGTTAGTGTTTTAAACTTTCTCAACTTTAATCATATATTTAACTCTTTTGTTACCCCCTTTTGCAGAACTGTAAACGTGACGAAAACTGGTGGCTGGTGATTGGTGACCTGAAGGCAAACTCGCTCATTTCCATCAAGCGCATCACACTGCAGAAGAAGGCCAAGGTAAAGCTGGAGTTTCAGGCGCCAGCAGCACCCGGCGACTACTCTTACACGCTGTATTTTATGTGTGACTCGTACATGGGCGCCGATCAGGAGTACAAGTTCAACCTTCACGTGAACGGCAAAGAAAAGTCAGGGTCGAGAAAGAGAAAAGCTTCGGACAGTGAGTAGAGTCGGACACTGTTTCTTCTTTAGACGCATACACTTTTCTTTTAGTAAGCACTACTACTACTTCATTTGCGTGTATACACTTTTCCATTTATTTCCCCCCCCCCCCCCACTTTGAACGTTGTATATCATTAATGTCAGTAATCACTACACAAACAAATTGCGGAAATGTAAGTTGGAGTTATTTGAGTTACTCATACACATTAATTATTTTTTTTTGTGAAACGTGACTACATTTTCGTTTGTTGTACTTACAGTTAGCTACTCCTTCTTGACGGTCTTCTTTATTGTTGTTGTTGTTCTCCCTCCTGCGCCGAAGTACTTGTCAAAGAAGAACTTGACAAAGAGCGCCCAGAAGGTGAGGAACATCAGAAAGCCAAAGGTGGTCAGACCGAGGGGGACGTTGCACTGTTTCGACAGCCAAAGGGACTGCACCTGTAGGTACAGGGCAAAGGTCATCTGGGCGATCTGTAGAAAGGTCACCAGCTGGGCCACCGGTTTGGGCACACGAACTCCAGAGGCCATCACGGCAAAGTACGTGTACATGAAGGAGTGGACCAGATAGTTCATGGAGCAGAGCCATCTGTTTGAAATTTGGCATTAGAGTAATTTTTCTTGCAAAAAAAGCTTTACCTCGAAGGAGCAGGCAGATTGACCATGCTGAACCAGGCAAAGTTAAGCGTCAGTGCGTGGTGGACCCAGTGAAGGGTGAGCAGCTTCTGCTTGCGAAGGAGAATGAACAGAGTGTCGCCAAACTCCCAGATTTTAGAGAAGACAAAGAGGAAGATCCACAGAAAGAGGCGACTGTCCTGGTGATGGGAAACAGATGACAGAAATTATTGAAACTGAAACATTGATTGATTGGTGGTGGTTTCGTTCTCACTTACGTCAATGAACCGATCATCACAGGTGGAGGCAAAGAAGCTCTGCCTGGTGATCATCCAGTAGAGTTCGGGAAGGACTCGGATGGAGCCCATGATGGAAAATATGGCCAGGACGGCGTTCCAGAGGATGAGCGGAACTCGCAGCTTATACGGCGGCTGGTACTGCATCCACGCCTTTACCCGCACTATGGAGAGGCAGTACACCAACGTCAGCGAGAGCGGCAGCAGAGGGTGATTGCGCACATAGTTGCGAAACACCTCCAGGTAGTCCACCAGGTACTCCTCAAATTGAAAGGTAAACTGCAGACCGGGGTAGTGGGACCAGTTGCGGTTAATGTGGGTGAAGTCTTTTGAGGAGAAAGTGCTGAAATTAGCCAAAAGACGCTGCTGCATCTTGAGAGAATTTGTTGAGTTGTTGAGGAATCAATCACAATTGCTGAAAATGTTGCAGGTGCTGATGAACAAGTTTTGTTGAAGTGTCTTGTTTTTTGTCTATACCATCAGTTGATTGTTACAAGGCGATCACCTGGAGCATCAACTGAACCCAACGGCTAACTAACGGCACACCCGGCAGACATCACTTCAGTCAGTGCACCTGCAGTAAATGAAGGCGATTTTTATTGGTGAGATGGTCTTCCCCACTGGCTATTGGCTATTTCCAAACAAGCACACTCTTTTTGAAGAGGGGAAACAAGGTTGGCAAAGGCTGCGCTTGTAAAAAAATCGGTGTAAACGACTTTTCAGTGCAGATGGCCAATGCTGGCACTGCCACCACCACCACCACCAACACTGCTGCTCTGGTCTGGTGGTAATGTATTCGAAAAGCACAGCGTCACAATGACAGTCTTTGCTTATGTCATCGTCAGGTGTCCGTCACTGCTAAAGTAGATCGACGAGCAGTGAGGAAAAAAATTGCTGACAATTCAAAGAGGGAGAGAGTCAGTGACAAAGACAATGCGCAACTGTCACGGCCTACGATTGATTTCATTTCACTTTTTTGCTGTGTTTGTCCGGGGCAAAGTGGCAGGCAGTCACTGGCAAGGCTAACTTGAGGACTTTCATTTGCCCACCTTATTAGCCTCACTCAAGAACCAGTAGCACGCAATATCACACATTTGCAACTTATGCCGTTAACCAGATTTTTTGTTCACAGTCAATGGCAAAGTTTTTTTCGTACAAAATCATTGTGCCTAACTGACAATGATTTTGAATAACAGCAATTTTTTTATAATTTTTTCTGCTTGAAACAAAACATTCCCTCAACGTCTAAAATAAACGCACCGGTCATGCATTTGGCCAACAAGTGACAAAATTTAAGAAAAACAAACAAATTAATTTGTAAACTGCATTTAAGGAAGTTCATAACTTCAAAACACAAATTATCGTGTAATTAAAGAGGGTAAAAAACGAAACTTCACTTTACTATCGTCATCAGGCAGATAGTACTCTCTGCCCAAAACTAGTTTGTGCCGAGTCGGCACTGCCGACTGGACATTAACTTGCAGTGAATCGTTGGCAATGAGTCGTTGTTTATTTTCATTGTACATTATGGGTAAAAAGCTTAATTAAGCAAACAATTGCTAATCACCCAACGAGGTAATTAATGCAGATTAGGTAGATGAATGCTCTGTCTCAAGTACCCATCTGATTAGGTAATTGACGCAATGTACATTAGGAAGAGGAGGTAACGCTGAAGAAACGCAAACTATCTCTAGCGAGAACATTGTACAAGTGTCTAAGATTGCTGTGAATAATCATCAAGCAAAGTGAGTGGTGAGTGACACCTGTGACACCAGCCCACAGTGTCAGTGTCAGTATGTCGTCAGATCACTTCTCCTGCCACTGACCGTCAGTGTAAACGAATGAGAATGACGTTTCCATTTTATGTCACCAGAACTTCCAATCAATTGAAAGTTAGATGTACCATGGTCATCCTACACAACAAGATAAGATTCATGATCGGTAAATGTGCACTGTCAGAGGGTCTAAAATGCTAGAAATGAAAATTCTACCTGCTTATATAAATCCCATTGAAGTTGATATTCTGCCAACGGTTAAATTTGGCGCCAGCTTGAAAATATCTTCAAGTGCTTGAAAATGCGCTCAGATTTACCAATCAAAGACAGTGTGTACACTATTGATAACTACGCTGATAAGCAAGTTCAAATATCCGGCTTTCGTCGATTCTCTAAAAGCCACGATCTCACCAACAACAACAAAAATTATCTCGTTACCATCCCCATTGAGGATGAGAAAAGACCCATGGAAGCACCCCCAAAACCGAAATTCAGCTTTAAAAGACTTTTCTGCTGTTGCTGCGGGAAAGGCGACTCAGAATCTGGGGGAGAGGTAATTAACTAATTACATCAGGTAGTCTTTTTCTGCAACTACATTAGTAACACTGAGTAAAATCAACAGGACAATGAACTGAACTTGGCCAAAGAAGTGAACATCACTGAGCACCTGTTAGAGCCTGCCGAGCTGGAGCAGAAGCTGAAAACCGATCTAGTGAACGGCCTGACGACGAGTGAGGCTGAAATGAGATTAAAGCGAGACGGACCGAATGCCTTCAGTCCGCCCAAGGTGACGCCTGCCTGGGTGATGCTGCTCAAGGAGCTGGTGGGCGGATTTGCTATGCTCTTCTGGATTGCCGTCATTGCCTCCATTATCATCTACTTCATCGAATGGCTTGACCAGGACGTATGTTTTCGGTTTTAAAAGGATGTTCTAAATTAACTCTAATGCCTGAATGACTTTTTCTCTACAGTACATTCTTGCAATTGTCCTCGCTGTTGTGGTAATCATCACCGGAGTGTACAGCTGGAGTCAACAGCAAAGTAGTGGCAAAATATTCGAGTCATTTGCGAATATGCTTCCCCAGCAAACGACCGTCATTCGGGACGGCAAACAGCAAAATATATCGGCCACCAATCTAGTGGTGGGCGATGTTGTGCTCTGCAAGGGCGGAGAGCGGATTCCCGCCGATGTTCGCATTCTCAAGTGTGAAGGAATGAAGGTGGACAATTCATCGCTGACCGGAGAATCAGAGCCATTGTCTCGGTCACCCGAAGCAGGTCATCAGATGCCACTGGAGGCGAAGAACATTGCCTTCTTCTCGACGTCATGCGTCGATGGCAGTGGCGTTGGCGTGGTCATTTCAACAGGTGACAACACGGTCATGGGCAAAATCGCCAAACTAGTCACCAACATTCAGGTAGATTGAAATACTTTTGTTCTCATTAAAAGATTGATTAACAACTCTTCTCTCCTCTTTGAGTTTAGACCAACACATCGCCGATTGCTATAGAAATTCACCGGTTCGTCATCTTTATCGGCATACTTGCGATCGGCGAGGGAGTCATCTTCTTTGTTGTTTGCATGATCATTGGAATGCCAGCCACTCAGTCGATTATCTTCTGCATCGGCATTATTGTCGGTAGGGTTTCCGCTCAAAAACACATTTTAATTTTCAGATTTTAAAACTTTTTTATCTTTAAACAGGCAACATCCCTGAAGGCCTGCTTCCGGCAATGACCGTCGCCCTGACGCTGACCGCTAAGAGACTGGCCAAAAAGAACTGCATGATCAAGTACCTGGAGGCGGTGGAGACGCTGGGCTCCACTTCGACAATTTGCAGCGACAAGACGGGCACATTGACAGAGAATCGAATGACCGTGGAGCACATCTACCTGGCGGCGCGAATCACCCGAGTGTCGCATGATGCAGTTGAGGTAAAGGAGGACATGAAGGACATTGTGCCCTCTTGGGAAGCCTATCAAAGGTGTGCCAAGCTGTGCTCCCGCGCCGTCTTCACCGACACCTCCAATCCGGACATTCTGAAGCGAACCTGCAGCGGCGACGCCTCTGAGACGGCCATTCTCAAGTTCATGGAGTGCGTCTCGCCACCAGTGGAAGAGTACCGCCAGAGGTTCAGCAAGGTGGCGGAGAAACCCTTCAGCTCGGTGTACAAGTACCAGTATTCGGTGCACCGAAACACCGACAAGTCGCAGCCAGGTGATGCCAACTTTTTCGTCGTCATGAAGGGCGCCCCCGAGCGAGTGCTCGCCGTCTGTTCGTACATTCTGAACGGTAAGTAGAACAAATTGCGAAAGATTATTAAAATGCTCACTAGAAGTTCACCCATGTTTTCAGAACGAGGCGAAACAGTTCCGCTGAGCGACGATGACAAGGAGGACTTTGAGACGGCCTACCGCGAGCTGGGCTCAATGGGCGAACGCGTGCTGGCCTTCTGCGACATGGACCTGCAGGGCTTCGCACCGGACCACAAGTTCAACCTCGACGAGGGAAACGATTTTGAAGTGAAGGACCTGCGCTTCATCGGCCTAGTGGCGATGATCGACCCGCCGCGGGCCACCGTTCCGGGCGCCGTCATGAAGTGCAAGGCGGCGGGCATCGCCGTCATCATGGTCACCGGCGACCACCCGATCACGGCGCAGGCCATCGCCAAGTCGGTGGGCATCATCTCGGCCTCCCATCGGCGGTCGACGCAGATTTCACTGCCCAAAATCGACAAGAAGGTCAACAAGGCGCGCTCCTCCGCCTCTATAGTAGTGCCCGGCGATGAGCTGGGAACGCTGACGGACAATCAGCTAAAGGAAATTCTGAGGGACTTCAATGAGATAGTCTTTGCGCGGACGTCGCCACAGCAGAAGCTGCGCATTGTGGAGAATTGCCAGAGTCTGGGCAAGATTGTCGCAGTCACCGGAGACGGCGTCAACGACTCGCCGGCGCTGAAGAAGGCAGACATTGGCGTGGCCATGGGCATCACCGGATCGGATGTGTCGAAGCAGGCCGCCGATATGATTCTCATGGATGACAACTTTGCTACCATTGTCGTTGGCGTCGAGGAAGGTCGCAAGATTTTTGACAATCTAAAGAAGACTATCTCTTACATTTTGGCCGGTAACTTCAGTACTCTTTTTCCGTTTATTGTTTTTCTGGGTAAGGAAATTTTCGTCTATTGCTGAAGCTTTGTTTTTAATTTTTTACCTTTTTGCAGCATTTGGCTTTCCCGTTTCTATTACACCGATCATGATCCTGTGCATTTGCCTGGGAACTGACATGGTGCCGGCCATCAGTTTGTGCTATGAGAAGGCTGAATCTGATATCATGAATTTGATGCCTCGAAACCCTAAGAAAGACTTTCTCGTCACGCAATCGCTAATTCTTTGGAGCTTCTTCCAGGGCGGATTCATTGTCACATTTTCCGGCTACTTGGGTAAGGAGGGTAGAACTGGACTGAGTAAGTCTCAGCTTTATTTAACTTTTTCTTTGAAGGTTACTTTGTTTGCCTCATGCAGTGGGGCTGGATGCCCTGGTATTTTTGGCAGCTACGCAATAACTGGGAGCTGGACACTGAAATGACAGACGCTTACGGCCAAGAATGGGTTAGTTTTGAAATCACTTTGATTGATTGATTGAGTGGACTAACACAAGTTCTTCTTTGCAGACCTTACCTCAGAGACAGGAGATTATGGCCAAAGGTCAATCGGCCTACTTCACTTCAGTGGTCGTTCAGTGGATGGACGTAATCGTCAACAAGACTCGCCGCTCGAGCATCTTCACGCACGGCATGGACAATTGGTTGCTCAACTTTTCCATTCTATTCGAGACGGCCATTGCCGTCATTGTCGTCTACGTGCCTGGACTGAATGAAGCACTCACCTTCTCTACGGTCAGCGGATGGGCCTGGTGCACCGGTGTTCCCTTCTTCATCTACCTGTTCGTCTACGAAGAGCTACGAAAGTTGATCGTCAGAAACTATCCGGATTCTTGGCTGGGAATTGAGTTGTGCAGATAGTGCAGTCTGCACAGGCCGTTTCTTTTTGTACATAACGTTTTTATATTTTTGCCATGTTTTTCTAGGTGGCAGCACTGCTTTGCGAGAAAAAAATAAAGTTCTGCGTCACGTATTTCAAATGACACAAAAACAGTTTAGCGGTAGTACCGCTGCGGTACTTTTGGGCTTTTCAGAAGTGATTTTTGCTTACCAAAACCGTTATCCGAACATGGAGGAAAACAGTCGTGAAGTTGTTGAAGACAGGACTGATGAAGCAAGAGAACCTCGTGGTGAAAAAAGAAGTTTCGATAGCTCTACCAACAAAGAGACAACGGAGGTGAAAAAGGTGCACTGGTCCACGAAACCATACACTGTCATTTCAGTTGACTGTCCAATCTCCCGCTGTGACGAACAACTTCCCACGGAGGCTCGGCTGTTGATGCACCTTGAAAAGAAGCACAAGGTTTTCGAGAACCGATGTGTTGCGCCCAGATGTGCTTACAGCGTTCGCCGACTGTAAGTGTGTTTTTTCCCAGTTCAATGATAACAATTGTCACAAATGACTCTTTTCACTTCTTTTTTCACTTCTTTTTTCACCTTCCAGGGCCAAGCTACATAAGCACATTAAAACTATACATAAAAGTATTCAAAGTTGGAAGTGCCTATTTTGTAGCGAAGAGTGTGACTCATGGAACGAACTGAAGTATCACAACTACGCGAATCACGAGCGTGGAAGTTTCAAGTGTAGAATCGAAAAGTGCTCATTCACTCACATTAACCGTCAGCCAGTAGTGGAGCACTTTAATGAAACCCATGGAAGTGGTATAAAGAAGGCTCAAAATGCCGAGAAAACAGCTGAACCGGAACAAGATTCGCCTGGTGAACAATCGCCAGATGAAGCCCTAAACGATGAGCAAAGCAAGGTTTGAGAGTTGCGAGTTTTTAGTATCTTTGCTAGGGTTTTTAAATCTTCCTTTTTCATATTTTTTTCACAAGTAGGCCGAGAAATCCAGCTCATTGTTTACTATGATGCAAGGCTGCCTGCCGTCACTTCAATGTAGAGACTTTTCTCAGAGAACTTTCAGGAATAGCTAGATTTCTCAGTAGCTCCCGAACTTCACACTCTAAACTTACAGCCTCACGTTTTTGCATCATTTCACCATTCTTGTAAACCTATTGTCAACCGCATAATTAACAACTCAGCTTGTGGAAAGATTTTTCAAAATTCGAACATGTTCGAGATATAAAATGGCTACAAACTGAGTCTTTCATTTCTTTTTATTACACGTTCCTTTCCTTTTTTGCCACCCACTTTTACATGACCCAACATGACCAAATCCTCCAAAAATTCCCTTAGCAAGAGCACCATCTCGGCCAGCAAAACAGTGAGCGGTTTTTCGAAGAAGAGCGCCAAGCACTCTGAACAGCCGTCTGCGAGTGCAAGTGTCATTGGCGCCTCTGCACAGCACTCGGCAAAGAGTACCAAAAGCGTGAAAGCCACTGGGAAGGCCATCGCCAGTGGCAGCAGCAGCAACAATAGCTTTGAGGCTTCCAATGTCAAGGGCAGGCCAAAGCTGTGCAAGGAAATGGCCAAGGTGATCGGCACCAGAGGGGCCACCGAGCTTCAGTCGGCGAAGGAGCTCAAGACGCGGCACTACGAGCTGAAGGAGGCAGTGCCCGACCAGGACGGACTGAAACGGGCCACCGGGCCAAAGGGGAAGAAGATGATCTGCAAGATGATTGAGCTGAAGTACTGCACCTCTCGCTACAAGGTCACCATGGAGTGCTACAGTCTGAAGATCATGCGCTTCATCGGCCGGCGGCCACTGCTGAGCAGCTTCCCACAGGTGTACGACATTTTTCTGGTCAGTGGTTTGCGGAGGAGTGCCCTTTGAAACTTACTAACTTTTTCCCCACCAGGCAGAGAAGGTGTACTACATCTTTATGAGCGACTGCGGCTGCAAGTCACTCTACGACGTGGTCCTCTCCGGTGAGCACCTGTCGCCTGGTCGCATTCGTGGCTGGATCAGAAGTCTCATTGAGGCGGTGTGCGAGATGCAGAAGTACGGCATTGCCCACCGTTTCATCAAGCTGAAGCACATTCTCATTGAGCAGAACAGCTCATCTTCAGATAATCATTCCCCCCACTCACTGAAGATTGTCGGCTGGAGCAAGTCGGTGCTCTTCTACGACGCAAAGCGGAAGAAGGCGCTGTACCAGCATCGGGAGCGTCGAGCCCGGAAGAACAACTTCCTGCCGCCGGAGGCCTTCCACCGCCTCTACGACCCCTCCAAGGCAGACGTCTGGGCAGTGGGCGTCATTCTGATTTCCCTCACCACCGGGCGCTATCCGTTCCATGTTCGGGCGCACCTCAAATTCAGCGCTCAGTGGCGGCGATTCGTGCGCCAACACCCGCTGAACCCAATCGTCCGCTCGCTGGCCAACCGCATCTTCGTCATCGACAGCAAGCGGCGCATACACGCCCGGGAGGCGCTCAAGCACAGCTACTTCAGCGTCGAAGAGCGGCAGCTGGTGAACCGGAGCGTTCGTGGGAAGCCGCTGAAGGAGCAGCAGCAGCAGCAGCACAGTGCTGTACCACCATCAGCATCAGCAGCATCTAAATCTCCCAAAACCCATTCAGCTCTTGTGAAGAGCAAGTCGTCATCGTTTGCCTCTCACGCCAAGTCAGCCGTCGCCAAGTCTCGCACCTACTCCTCCTCACCAGTGCGCCCTTCAAGTGCGGTGAAGAGCGCTAAAAGTAGCAGTGTCCCGGCTGGCTCTTTAAGTGGCCCAAAAAGTGATCACACTGCCGCTTCTTCCTCACCATCGAAATCGCTGTCCAAGTCAGGCTACTCGAGTGGGTCTACCCTAACTAACGACAAGAATGGCAGTCGCACGTCAAAGCTCTCCAAGGCGAGCATCGGCGCCTCCATGAAGGGCTCGACCTCGAAATCTTCCAAATCGTCAACTTCCAGTAAAAAGGCAACATCAAAGATCAAATCCAAGTCTGGCAAACGAAAATCTGCAAAGCATAAGAAATCAGAAAAGAAGAAGCCAAAGAGCAGCAAACCGTCAAAACCTAAATCAAAGCCAGTTGCTGAAAAGTCTGCCAAATCAGTCAAGGCGACTTCGAAGTCTGAAAAGGACAAGCATTCAAAATCAAAATCTTCAACAAGTAAGTCTAAAAAGAGCAAGTCGACCACAGCTTCAAAGCCAACATCAGCAAAGCCCAAATCATTAGTTGTCAAGTCGTCAAAAGCTGCTAAATCGGAAATTAGCAGCAAGAGCACAAAGGAGAAGGTCAAATCCGCCACAGCTGACAGTGATTCTAAAAAGGCAAAAACGGAAAAGACTTCCGCCTCTGACGCCTCTGATAAAGGCGATGATAAGGAAGAAAAGGTGGCGGAGGGAAAAGACAACCACAGCAATCTAGATGGCGGCGTCAGCAAACAGGAAATGGAGGCCGAAGCGGACGACGCTCAGGCGGAGAGTGACCAGGCGAAAGAGGAGGAGGCGGAACCGGAAATGGACGAGGTCGCCAAGGAGGAGATGGAGAAGGAGGAAGGAAAAGATGGAGAGGGCAAAGTGGCGCCAGATGGGAGCGTCGACGTGGAGGGAGTGGCTGATGAGCAGGAGATGCAGGCACCGGAGGAGGCCAAAGAGCAGGGCACACCCGAGGAGATGGAGGCGCTGGAGGGACAGGGCGAGGACGTGAATGCTGGCGCTGCGGAGGAGTTGGCTGCTGAGACAGCTGCTGCTGAAGGTGATGCTGAAGCCACCGGTGCCGAAACTAATGATGGCAAAGCTGCCAATGATCCACCTGCCTAGCAGCAGCAGCAGCAGTGACGACAGTAGAGCAGAGTTGGTACTTTTTGCAAATTAAATTACATTGAATATGAAGCACTATTTTTTTGTGCGTGTCAGTTTACATTTTGATTTTGATTACTAATTGTTCTCTACTAGTGATGGATCGCTGAAAAGTACTTTATTTCACTGATTTTGGCTAGATTTTTTTTGCGTCATAAACGCTGTTGGCATTTAGGCAAAAAAATTACTAATTGCTGCTGTTGACACTAACACTGACAGATCCATTTACAGATTTGTTTCAGTGATCTTTGCCGCTGAGCTTTAGCGAGGGCAAACTAAGTGCCACTAAAAAGGCCCGCACAGACTAACTAACAAGCTGTGCAGGGGTTCAGTGAGCAGAATTGTGTGTATGGGCATGCCGAATTGGCAAATATGTTGCTGATTGAAGCAGACGGATTACTCAGTTCAACTGGCACAAATGGTTGCGAGGAAGGGGGCACTACAGTTGTTCCTGCTCTCGGCGACATTTGCCAATTTTTACAGAAAAAAAGATATTGGTGGATTGAACCAATTTTTTTCTCAATTCTTGCTAGTACAGCTGTTTTACACACTAAGTTTAAGCAAACTATCTGAATTTTTGCATTTTTTCTTTTTTGTTTCACCTTTTGTGGTCTGGTGGCATTCAATACAATTGAGAGTTGGATGAATTATTGCCAAGTCTAGGCGGCGTGTTCACAGTTTCTGTTTTCTGTTCACGTCTATTTCAAGTGCTCTGTTTTTAGACAATACAACCAAGCGGAAAGTGATTGCCAAAACTCTTCTGAGAATTACACCTGACTTTCCCTCCTGTTGTTGTTCTTCCAATTTAGCTTTTCAGCAAATGTAGTCCTTCAACCAGACTGCACACATTTTATAGATTGACAATGATATTGCTCCATTTTATATTTCTTTTTGTCTTGTACACGGAAGTGGGGTTGGTGTTGGACTGCAGTGGTGTAGCAACAAATTAAATTTAATCGTTCATTTTTCCCTGCAGCCTAGTTACCAGACAGCAAGTTGGGGTAACTTTTTGGCGTTTTTTAATAATAACGTCTGGTAATCGGCTCACTGTGCAGACGCAGCTGTAGAGAGCACATATTAAAACTGTTTCACTAATCTTTAAATAATGTTTACTCGCAATGCAAGACGCGTTTTAGTTTTAGTGTTTGATGTTTGATAACTCTTTCCCGAGTTGTACATGCGTGCATTTTGTAGACTTTAGTTCACACAACGGCCGATATTTTTAGACACAGCCCTTATTAGTGTTACAACTTTTCATTAGTTTGTCAATGTTAAATGATTTTTTATTTTTTATCTAATGCATCTTTTCCTTTTATCTAAAATTTTGTTCAGTATTTGTTATTTTTTTATTGCATTCTATTATGTAGTCATGATTTGATTTTTATGTTCAACAGTTCAAACAAACATTTTTTAAATTTATTCTTCTGAGTTTAAAGAATTTTATTTTATTGACAATAAGTCAATTGTACTATTAACCTTTTGTCACTATTATTTGTTTAACTTCTACATAACTTATTTTACATTTAAAATGATGTTTTTGAGTATTTTTGTATTTTGTGAATAAATATCAAATCAATTTAAAAATTTTAACATTTGTGACACTGTAATTTTCCACATATGATCCTTAGTAGAACAATAAGCTTTCTAATCATTTTATCATCAACCTGGATTGCAAATAATTTTTTAGGTGCTTTTTCCCAGTGGTATTATGTTACAAAATATTTACTCAACCTGTAATTTATCATTATTTGGGGCAAGTCGATGTTTAATTTGTGTCTAAAAATGAAACATCAAAAGATATACGGTGAATGCAAATGCAAACAGTAAAGTGCAATTTTTGTATCACATAAAAGCGTCTAAGCAAAAGAGCGAATGTAAGCAAACATGACCGCTAAATGTGTCGTCCAAAGAACCTCTCAATAGACACATTAGTGTTCAATCAGGGTGAACTACCGTAAGTAAGTGAAGTCACTTGTCTGCTGCAGTTTTTAGCTCTATTTTTTTGTATTCATCCCTGTGTCCGGTAGTATAAATACGACGCAAATATGTCACCGTTCTGCCGATTTTAGTAACACACCCAAATGGATGCAATTCATTGGAGAGATTGAGAAGTAGAGCAGAGAGCACTTCCAGATGACAGCCTTTCATTTGACCACTGTCCATGTGTGTGCTTGGCCATCTGACAGCAATTTATGCTGGATGCATGTGACTTAGTAAGCCAATCACATTTCGGTATTATCTTTGCTTGACTTGGTCTTTAAAAGTATTTGAGATGTAAATTTTTCACATTTAAGGTTTTCCTGAGTGCTTTGAGCGTCTAAAAGACAGCTTCACTGCATTTCTTTTTGATAATTGCTAAATACTAGTTTTATGCACTTAAAAAATTATTTTTAACATTTTAATTTAGTTATTCTAAATGCTATTAGCTTTTAAACATTAAAATTTTATTAACAACACAAATTGGTTTAGTCAAACTGAAGTTGATTTGAGCTTGTCGCTTTGAAATATACTTACACGATTATCATAATTAGCAAATTAACTAAATTATTTTAACAATAGATTTTTATTAAACTTTTAGATAATTTTTCTATTTGAATCTTAATTGAAAATGTCCAAAAATGGTAAAATAATAACAATTTTTATATTATATTTTTTTGCTTATTTCCTAATTCAACTGTTCTGTTTGTATATCCCATGGCAACAATTTTTATTTTCTATACATCAATTTTAATTTAATTTAATTACTGTTTATAAAATATATCATCTGCTTTTTTTGTGAATGTAGACTTACTACAAAATAAAAACAAATTTTTGATTTCTATTTTTCTGAGAAAAAGCAATTTTCTCGCCTGTCAAGTACACACGAACAATTCACAGTGTTTTACTATTTGACTAGCTTTATAATGCAAATTATTTGCGCAAAGAAGAATCACAATATATTTTTGTCAAGTTTATTAATAATAACACAATTTTTGTGGTTCAAAATAGCACAGATTGGGTTGCATGCTTTGCAATCTTGTCTAAGCTTTTGCATAATTTTCATTGTTATTAAAATTTTTAAAATGACATTTTTATAAATAAATAAACTGCTTAAAATTTTGTTTAAATTTATTAACAAAATTGTGTAAATTCAATTGAAATCTAATTTAATAACCAACATTTTCATGTACAGCTTTGCATTTTTTTGTTTTGTAAAATTTCTTTCGAAAACTGCAAAAACAATAAATGCAAATCAGTGATAATGGAAAAGTGTAAAATCTAGTCAGAATCAACATGGCCAAACCCCTCAAAAAGTGCGGTATGTCATCTTCATAGTAAGTGCAAGCCAGTTTAAAAAGTGTCGCCGAGTTAGTGAACTGCGCTGTTGCCCGTCGTCGTCTGACCGTACTGAAGCGGTGGTCTCAGTTGTTGCATTAGCAGACTGCAGACTGTTCGTTGTGGTGCAAAATGTGTTCCTCTTTTCTCCATTTCTTTTCTCCAGTTCAGTTCTATATGAAGCACCACCACGGTGACCAAGCCTAACTGCTGCTAGTGAATGAGTGGCAGTAGCATCGGCATCGGCATCAGCAACACGCAGCACCAACAGTGCCGCCTGCTGCACGCAGGCGTCTTGTCACAGCGACTGCAGTGTAACACCAGCAGAAGCATCCGCACACTGTCGGCGTTTGGTGAGTGCCAGGCAGTTGAGCTGTTCGTTCGAAAAGCATCTCCCACTTCAGCGGCAGCATCAGTTGTCGTTCTGGTCTCAATCACGCCGCCGTCTGCACACACACACATTTAGCACACACACTCTGACACTCATTCTCTCAGGCACACTACTAGCCCATGTAAGTGCACAGACGCCTCTCATCAGCATTGTGGTACGTATTTTGTGCAGTGTAAACATCAAAGCGGCAAAGCAAATGATTTGCCGCTTTTGCATCCCTTTCGTCACTGCATCTCCTTTTTCTACTTTTCATTGTTTCCATTTACAGTTTCTTACATTAGTTTTTTCTTGCACACTTACTGTTATGTGTTAGCCAGACCAAACTTGTGATTGCACCGGGCAGAGATCACAAGTTGCCTTGTCCGGTCTTTCGTTACAAAACTCTTTTTTAGAAACTACAAAAACTTTCCTTTTTCTCAAAACAAAAGCGTGCTGTTGCCGCCCTTGCTTGTCTCATTTTTAAAATTGCTAAACTCAAATTAAATTGTGTACCGTTCTCGTTGAGTAGAGTGCGTTGTCGGTGTGTCCGAGTGCAGCAGCCGTTGAAGACATTTGAGAACATGGAAAGGCACCCGCAGTAGAAATGTTTGCGTTTTCTCTTTTTTGCTGTCTGTCTGTCTGTGTTTGTGTGTTTTTCAGTGGCCGGCACCATGTTAGTAAGTGAGAAAGAGAGAACGATATTTTTCTTCGTTTTACAGTGGCAGTAGCTCTGCCGTTCATCACTTGATTACCACCGCTACCACTCTCTCATTGGTTCCAGTTACTACGGCGGCGGCAAACGTCCGAAAGAGATGGCTCAGTGTCTGCCGCCAGTGACGAGCACTTCCTCTTTGCTCTCAACACCGAGCACTCAATTCAATTAGATGCCTTACACCAGTTTCAAGCTCAACATTCTAAAGCGTATTTCCATTTTTAATTTTCATTTTTTACCATTTCATTTCATTTGCTTGAAGCACCGTTTTCTGACATTAGTCTGAATGCAACAAGGCTTGTCTAGCTTTCTGTTGTTCCATTGCGTGGGCTGGCTTCATCCAATTGACAGCAATTTGCCCTATACCATTTGGTTCATTTCAAATTAATTTTCCTACTCTCTGCTGCATACAATTGCCTCCATTTCTTTCTCAATTTCGTTCATTGAAACCGATCTTTTTAGCAAAGCAGATGTAGAGTAATGACTAGTGTAATTGGTAGTGTAACTAGTAGCCAATCGTCCCATGAGTACTCAACTGAGCGTCAAATGCATTTCCACAGCTGACCTTAGAGCAGAACACCGCACATCGTGCTGATGCTAATCGAAGCTGTCAGACCTTTCTTTTTCTGAGTGTATCATCCACTATAAGTCTGCCTACACTTTCACTACACTTACCAGCTTCAGCAGCAGCACTACCGCTGCTATGCAATATCTACCATCGATATCATCCTCATCAGCAGTAGCATCAGTGAATGACTTCAATTGAATTAATGGCGCCCCTGACGCAATCATCGAGCACCAAGTGACACACACAATCTCAGTTGCCAGTTGGCCAAATGAGAGTTTTAATTAAATTTACCATCTCATAATTCGCTTGATTGCATTACCAACTCTGATCCAGCCGACTCCGGGCTTCAGTCTGACGCCAAAGTGCACTTGCCTCCTTTCACTCGCCGCCAACGTCTAACTTACCGAATAAAAAAGATGTCAGTTTATCTTTTGCCTTGCTACAAAATTCTCATTTGCTCTGCGGCCAACCCACCAACAACACAAGCAATGCCACTAATTTTGTCATTTCAATTTAATGCTCATTCAGTCAGTTTATGTTTGGAAATACTTGGAAATATTTCAAGAGTCAAAAGAAGCCAAAAGAGGTGGCCTACTTTGGTCTTTTTTATTCTTTCTTTTCGGCATTAATGATGCTGTACTTATGCAAGATCAGTGATGCCTACCTTAAATGACATGATCCCCACTCCGGTGCAGCAGCACCACTTGCAGCACTACTTCTGCCAACTTGAAACTCGGCCGATCTATCAACGCCGATCTTTCAGTGCTGCCTATTTTTTGGCTTTCAACTGACAGAGCATTTGTGTGTGTCTCTGAAAAAGTCAGAGAATCAGTGTGAAAAAGTACAGCAGTGGTAAACACACTGGCATCACTCAATACTCTACTGCTTATTCTCATTCTCTTGCATTGCACTCCGCCAAACCTGCTGAATGCTTGCCACTGTACTGGTCTTTGCACTGAGCATCAGCAATGCACGTTCACTTGACAAGTCAGAACACTCAGAGATCGATGCTGATGAGTTTCATTTCAATTCAATTGATTTAGTAAACATCGCATTTTCTTTTTGCTTATCCCCCTCCCTTTCTCTTCTTCTTCCTTTTCCAAATAATTGTTGCTCTTTTTGCTCACTTGCATAGAAGCTTACCAGTCTGGCGGCCACTTCACTACTCAACTGAATTGAATATATCAGCTCACTAGTCGAGCAGCAGCAGTAGTGGTGTTCAAGTGGAGACCAAAAACTTTTAGCGAGCTTCTTTGCTTTTCTTGCCTTTTCCCCCTTATTTGCCAATCGGTAGTCATCCTCCGCTGTTTGCCCATGTAATGTGACACTAATTGCATTTCTTTTTTCCCATTTCTTCTTCTTCTTCGTACATCTTTTCTCCAGTTGCACATCGCTTTCTCGTCCAGCCCATCGGCCGCTGTTGTCTACGCTACCATATCAGTGCCCCTTCTTCACTTTCATTGGAACACTTTCATCTACTGCAATGGATGTTAGCTAAAATACAACAACTAACGTCTTTCACCTTTTTGATTTGAACATTTGTTTACTTTGTTTGTTGATCGCATCTTCTTGGTAGCGCTCGTTAACGCCAATCGTCAGAACTCACTCACTTCTGTTGTGCTCATTAAATATTGACCTAAATCAGCGGAGAAAGCAAACATTTCAAATCATCATCATCATCATCATCAAGCATCTTTTTAAGCATGCTCTTTTAATTTAATCTAATTTATTTTTCGCATTTGATAAGCAAAAAATATTTTCAACAAACTGTATAATTGAATGCAGTTGAACTGATTAGAAGTGGTCTGAGTTCATTCCAGGTACAGATGAGCATGTCAACAAATTAGCTGCTTTCACAAACAGGGACGTCAACACAGAATTGCTCAATCATCCACTAAAACCAGCAATTATCAGCGATTAGCCGCATCATTTACTCCTCTTCTTCATTTGTTTTATTTTAAGCATCCTGATTTGCTTTTATACTGTTTGAATCTAATTTGTCTACGCAAAACTTATTTTAACAAATTTATCATTTGCAACAATTTTAAGTGATCTTTTCTCTACTTTTCTCGCATTTTCTCTTTTTGCTGCAATCATTCTCTATTGCGTAAGTGTTTCATTTAGCTCTTGTGCACGCGCCCGTGCCAGCCAGGCAACTGCTTTTAATTAGATTCTTAGCGAACGGTCCAAAGTTGATGCCTTTTAATTAGCCCATTTGTCTGTTTCCCCGTTTGTGTGTGTTTGTGTACGTTTGGGTGTGTGTGTGCTTTCATCGTTAATTATGACACATCAAAGACCTGGTACATGCAAACTGGGCTCAGGCTCACACAAGCACACAAAGTATTGTGCTGTTGTTGCACATTCATTTGCATGCAGTCTAAAACAGCCAGGCAATTGTGGCCGTACATTTGCCTTTTTCCTTTTAGCCTTCCAAATTAGTTGTCGTCAGATTAATTGAAGGAAGGCAAATTTGTTTGTTTTCAGGGAATGTGTTTGAAAAATAAACGATTTCAAAATTTAGTGCAAAACGGTAGATCAAATAGAGAAGAAACGGACATGAAAGTTCAATACTGAGCGACTTTTACTGTTTTGTGGAAAAAATTGGAAGTGTAAACTAACTCTTTCCTTTGTTGACCAATCACTGGCGGCATTATTTAAATGGCAAATGGCAAGTTGTTTGCTTGCAGATGACGTTGAATCACATTTCTATCCATTCACTTCACTGCGATGCATTCGCCCTAACAAAGGTGCAACAAAATGTGCGGTGCTGTGTGCTGTGCTTAGCAACACAGTGCACTTCCGTCGCAATTCGCATTTTGTGCCTGTCGATCACCCAGAGAAAGCATTACCCTGTCTTTCCAGAACTTTCGAGTAGCCTTTCAAGCTACTCTGCTCCTTTCCCCAATATGATGGTGCCAGTGATTGCCGGCCATCTCTGGTTACCATTTAATTAGCCGCTCGTCTCTGATTTCACTGACAGGCGATGATGGTGCTTGTGAGGAGTTGGCGGCCCTGCGAGAATGGCGGAGGCACTCAAAGTCAGACTGAGTACACAGCGAGCGAGTTAATTGAGGAAGACATGCAAATTCTGCTCATGTATGGTCAGTTCCAGTCAGCGGTGAATAGATCGGCCAAATCGGTTTTGTCTGTTGTTGCTTGGTTTGGTTTGGTTTATTTTTGCTCATCTGTCAGGCAGTGCCATTATCTGGAGAGAGATGCAAAGTGGACATCATCATTTTGTACGGTATCAGTGCTGCCCGTGATTAGCTCATCCCTGTCTCTGTTTCTGTCCGCCATTGATTAGTCTCCCTTACCGGTGTATGTACGGTAGTGGTGGTAGTAACAGGCAAAAAACAGAAAAAGCTTCTCACAGTGAACGCATCAACGGGCAGAGCAGGGAGCACAAAACACAGTTTTCCGCTCTCATCAATCATGCAGGCTGGAAATTCAATACGGTGTCCCTTCTTTTGGCTCACAAAAACGGTTCCAAGCCCTTCTTGCTTTTTGTCTTTCTCCTCTTTGTCTCTCTCTCTCTCTCTCTCTCTCTCTCTCTCTCTCTCTTCTTGCATGTGCAGCTTAATTTGTGCTAATTTTGGCGTTTTCCCGTTCTAGAGCTGCCCAGAACTGGCAGCTGCCACTTCACTGGTCGTGCCAGCTTCAGCTGCCAGGGTGGCCAAGTGATCTATTGATCAGTGGGGATTAAAAAGATACAACGCGGCGGGAGAAAAAAGTAAATACACTTTCGATCATTATTTAATTATTTTCTCTTTTCCAATTCTCTCTTTTTCGCTTTTACAGATTGCTCTACTGATTTTTGTTGTTTAAAACAGTACTCTCAACTTGACGTCGCTGTGGTGGTGGTGCCTGACCAGCATTGTTTGTTTGTTTGTTTTTCATCAATTCTACACTTTTTTTGTTACAATGCCTATGTGAAAGAATTTTAATGATTTCCAAGCAAAGCTAGCACTCTCAACTCTCAGCACTTAGCGTCATGGGCAACTACATCTCCAATGGCCATCACCCGTTTCGGCGTCGGGGCACAGTGGACGGCGGTGTCGTTCACGGCCTGGCGGGCATTCTCTCCATGTCGAATGCTGACGGACAGTCTGGTGCTGCTGCTGCCGCCGCTACCTCAAGTCAACAACATCAGGGCATGAGCATCGGCTTCGGCAGCGTCTCCGCAGTGGGCGCAATGATGAGGAGGCCCAGCAACCCCAACACCAATAAGATATCCGTCTGTCGAACCAGTCGTTCGGCGAGTCGGGCGAGCAGTGCCGGTGCTGGGGGCGGCGGCGGCAGCAAAAAGACCACCGTCAGCAGCAGCCACGACTCGAGCAGTCAGCTGGACGAAATGACGCCGCCACCGCCACCTCTGAGCGAGCTTGACCGCCTGAAGGGCGAACTGAGGGACGCCAAGAGGCAGATTTACGAGCGAGAGCAGCAGCTGCTGAAGCTGCACCGGGAGATTCACAAGCTGAGGTCGGTGCTGGACCACTCGGACGCCATGAACGCGCTGAAGCCGTCGCTGTCGATGACGATGCTCCTCTCGGCGGAGCACAACAACAACAACAACAACGGCAAACTGAGCTATCCAAAGAAACAGGGCGTCAGCGGTGAGTCCTACGGCTCGATGACCTCTCTGGGTGATCCGCTGCAAAACATCAACTTTGTCTGGAAGGACTTTGACTGTCGACGGATCATTCAGGAGGCGCTGCAGGTTTGTTTACTTTGTTTACCAAAAACCATTTCTAACGATTTTCTCTTGCAGGACAACAGCTTCCTGAAGAACTACCTCAACCTGGAGCAGCTTGATCTGATTGTCGACTCGATGTACGAGAAGGAGTTCAGCAAGAACACGTACATCTGCCGGCGAGGCACCTACGGCTCGCACCTGTACATCCTCACCTACGGCCACTGTGAGGTGATTGACGCCCACGACAAGCCGGTCAACCAGATGGGCCCGGGAAAGGCGTTCGGTGAGCTGGCGCTGCTCTACAACTGCACCAGAACTGCGTCCGTTAAAAGTAAGATGTCTGCTAAAAAGTGCTGATGTTGCTTTTCTGAAACTAAACACTCTTTTCATTTCGTTTATTACTATTGCCAACCACACACAAACAGCGATTACTCGCGTACGAACGTGGGTACTCGACCGAAAGGTCTTTCAGATGATTATGATGAAGACCTGCCTCGACAAGTCACAAACTATAAAGCAATTTCTTAAAAGGTAAGCAGGGGAAAGAGAACTTTCATTTTGTTGTCAAGAGTTTCTTTCACCACTACTTGACTTGTCTGGTTTCATCTTTCAACCACTTTTTTCCGTTGCAGTGTGCCGCTCTTGCGTGAACTTAGCGACGAGAAGATAAGCAAAATAGGCGATGTCGTCGAAGTGGTGAGTGTGATTCGCTATTTAAGCAATTCTTTTACATTGTTGACAATGGACGGAAAACTGGCACTAGTAATTGTGCAGTAGTAGTAGTAAAAGTGCTTGTCTAAGGTATTGAATTACTGAATAAGAGGCACATTGCTTAAATGTTGCAACATCAAACGCTCCACAGACAATTCAAAGAGTCGGTTCAAATTAATTAATTAGTTGCTACTGTAGAGCATTTGCAGATTTGCTGAATGGGTCTGAGAATCAAAGTAGACTGACAATAATCAAAGCCAAAATGTAGCAACAGCAGCACCAGAATCCAGACTTACTTTGCGTGATTTAAATAATTAATACACTAGAAAAAAAGAAAAAAAAAGAAAAAGTGGTTGCACGCGTCAGTTGCACAGTCGGCAGGGACAAAAGAAAAGACAGAAAGACTGCCTTTTGCTGGCAGAGAAAGTGGCCCATCTGCCGCTAGCGGTGGTTAAACGACCCAGTGCAGTAATTGCCTTTAATTAGCACTGCAACGTTTGTGCCGACAAATAGACCACCACCACAGCTTTCCTACTCCTCTAGCATCCCATTGTGTGTTTCAGTGCCTGTTTTGCTGTTGTTTGCTTACGACAGTCGATCCAACTCGGTTTGTCTCTCTAGTCAGTAGTAGTGCCGCTCAGTAAACTTACAAGTGCCTGGCATGCAAAAGGCACTAAAAAGCAAAAAGCGTTCATTAAAGGGAAAAACAGTTCAAAGGAAAGCTCTGTCCCATTTCATTAGTGAAAGTAAAAAACAACAACATTTTTTGCATTTGTACAAAAAAGCAACTAATTAATTGGTTTTACTATTTCAAATGCCACCCTTTCAGGACTACTATCCACGCGGCGACTACATCTGCCGACAGGGCTCTTCGGGTGACTCCTTTTACATCATCTCCAAGGGCTCGTGCAGGGTGACGCAAATTCGCCATGGGCACTTCTCGCCGGATGGTCATGGCAGCAGTGGTGCCAAATCAAAGAACGGCGTGGCGCCATTTGTCAAAGAAGAGACCATCAGGACGCTTAAAGTGGGTGACTACTTTGGCGAGCAGGCACTGTTGCTGAACCTCAATCAGCCAAATCCATTTCTGTCTGGCCTTTCCGCTGACAACGGCAATGGCTCTGTCGTCTCGCCGACGAGAACGGCCAATGTCATCTCTGAGGACTGTGAGTGCCTGGTGCTCGACCAGTCGAGCTTCTTCAGTCTGCTTGGTGATCTCAATGAAATACGGTTTGTGTTTTAATTTTCTGTTTAAGATTTTTTGTCTAAAATTTTCGCTTTCTTGCTCACAGATACAAATCGTACAATGACAGTGAAGAATATAATGCCACCATCACCACTACTGCCGCCGCCGCCAGTGCCCCTAGCTCAGCAGTGAAAAGTAGTGCCAATGCTGACTCAAGTGCCACTGCAGCAGCAGCAGCCAGTGTCACCTCCAAACCGCTCACCAATCTGCTCTCCACCCTTTCACTCTCAAAGAAGGACCTCCTCCTGGAGACGAATTTGAAGACCGGAAACCAAAAGACAGCGCCTGATCCCTTCTTCTACCGCCTCACCCTGGATGACCTGGAGCACCTGTGTCAGCTAGGCCAGGGCGGCTTCGGCATGGTCAATCTGGTGCGCGCTAAAAGCGACCCGACGCGGGTGTTTGCGCTGAAGCGTTGCTCAAAGGAGTTTGTTCGTGCCTCCCACCAGGAGCAGCACATCATCAATGAGAAACTGGTGATGCAGCGAGTCAGCGGGCGGCACCAGTTTCTCATTCAGCTGCACCGGACGTTTCGGGATGAGAAGAATGTTTATTTCTTGATGGAGACAGCCCTTGGCGGGGAACTGTGGTCTGTTCTTCGGCAAAGGTACTTCGGCAAAGATAGTGTTTGGTTGATTTGTTCATGACAAGTACCTATTGTTTCTGTCTGTTGTAAACGCATTTTTGTTTTTCTCTGATTTTTCATTTTTTGTACAGAGGTCCATTCAGCGAGCAGGCATGCCGTTTCTACATGGGCTGTGTTATTGAGGCGCTGCAGTATCTGCACTCCAACAACATCATCTACCGTGATCTTAAACCGGAAAATTGCCTGCTTGATAGTGACGGCTATTTGAAGCTCACTGACTTTGGTTTTAGCAAGGTGACAAAAAAATGTTTTTTGTTTGCATACATTGACAAATTGCCATTTTATTATTTGTTTGTATTACAGTTTCTCCAGCCAGGAGATAAAACGTGGACATTTTGTGGTAAGTAGAGAGAGCTTGTAAAGACATAATTAGATTCATTCTAAAAGCAATTATTTTTACAAACAGGCACCCCAGAATATGTCTCGCCTGAAATTGTGCTAAACCGAGGTTTGATTTTGAATTTAAGCAATTTTTTTGTTGATTATTAATCTTGTATATTTTTTGTAGGTCACGACAAATCTGTCGACATTTGGTCAATTGGAATTCTTCTCTACGAGCTTCTTACTGGAATGTAATTTTTTTGTTCAATTATTATCATGTGCACTATTTTCGTTTGACATTGTTGCCTTGTTGCAGACCACCCTTCACCTCGAATGACCCCCTGCAGACGTACCACATAATCCTGCGCGGCTTTGACTCAATTGGCTTCGACGAGGGCACCTTCTCGAAGCACTGCGTCAACCTCATTCGCGCCCTCTGCAAGGAGAACCCCACGGAGCGGCTGGGGGTGCGCGGGCGCAACGGCTACGCCGACATAAAGAAGCACAAGTGGTTCGCTGGCTTCAATTGGAGCCACCTGGTGGCGCGCAAGTTGGCCCCGCCGATCATTCCCTCGCTCACCTCGGACACGGACACGCGCTACTTTGACACGGTGCCACTGAAGCCTGATGGCAGTCGATTCAGTCCGGTGGGCCCCATTGGTGCTGGTGCTGGAACTGGTGGAGGACTGACCACTGCTCCCACTACTACTGGCAACAAAAGTCCCTCATTTATGCTTCACAAAAGCTCGGCCAAGTTGTCCAGCCTGTCATCGCCGAACACCTCCTCAAGTAACTCTAGCGATGCTGGCAAGTTGAACGTCTCCAAGGCGAACAATGAGAGCAGCAAGGAGTCTAGTCTGCAGTTTGACTACAGCTGCGACTGGGAGAGCTATTTTTGAATTATACCTTTTTGTTTTATACGATTCATACGCCTGTTTTTTTGTCATCAAACACATCTTTATTTAACTTTCATACAGCAAAAAATTACAATAAAAACAATATATCTTTAACATTTGTGCATTACATTCATTAGTGTGTTGAGTTGATGTTTGGATGACAAAGTTTGATGAAATCTAAATCAAAGTTTTAATATTTAGGAAAGCAAAAACAATTGCTAATTGGAGTTTATTATTTGTTCTACAGTTTTAGTACACCCTACTTTGAAAGGAAAAATATAGTTTTGTCGGTTATTGAACAAATAAATGTTTGGTTACAGCGCTCCCAGCGCAAAACAAAACCCGGAGTTTTGCTTTCGTTCAGTGCTGTGAATCAGGCTGCTTCAGGGTGCTGCTCCCTCCTGATGAGCCTCCCTCCTCCAGCGAGGAGATGCTGAATTTGTGCGAGCGCAGTGTGTCCAGAAGACGGGCGAATCGCTTGCGCAGCACGCTGGCGTCCACCTTGGCTGTGTTCACCTCGGCGTCGTCCTTGGAGCCTCGGTGAATGCTGCAGCCTGCATTGGGCATCGACAGCTGCCGACCGGGCTTGCTCATCATCTCATGGTCGACGATGTCCAGCGACATTTGAGGCTGTTGCTGTTTGTTACTGCTGCCGCCTGCAACTCGACGAGCCTCAGCGGCATCATCAGCCTGCTTCTGCTGTTTCTTCTTGCGCAGATGGGCCAGTTCATATTCGTCCACTGACTTTGAGTGGCGACGGTGCTGGTTGCCCTCCGCCTCGATGTGCTTCTGTTCCTCCTCTTCAGCAATGTCTGCCGACACTTTAGCGTCTTCAAAGACTTCATCGGAGTTTGTCTTGGCCTTCTCGGGCTCTCCTCCTTTCTGTGCAGCATTGCGAGCAATTAGCGCCTGGGCGCACTCTGTGGTGGGGCCGATGTCGCTGACGATGACGCCGCTGATACCCACCTGAAAGTAGAAAGAAAGGTTTCCAGTCGCAGTTAATTGACTGGTAAACAAAAAATCTCTATCTTTTCTTCCCTACTTGCCTCACTAATTTCATTGTAGTTATCCAGCGTCTCGTCGACATTGCCGCCCTCGTCCATGGACTTGCTGCGAAGTCGTCGTGAGTCCTTCACATCGAGAAAGGCGCCATCACCCTTGGCGGCCTTCTTCTGCCGTCGCTTCTTCTCCCGACGAACCGAGTGCAGGCGCAGTGACTCGCGAATCGCTCTGGTCAGCGACTGAATCGACTCCAGAGTGGAGGAGCGCTCTCGGGTCAGCTCAATGCGCGGAATCTTGTTCGATGAGGTGGACATTCTTTAGCAAGGAATTCTTTAAAGCCGCGTGAGAATGTTTTTTATGTGTGGGAAAACGGGTATTCGGTGCGTTATGATTGCTGACCGCTGGTGGTGGTGGTAGTAGTGGTGGTCGCAATGCAAACGGCACGACGGTCCAATTTGGACTGATGCTGCTGCTGTTGTGCTCAATAGAATTGGCCCAACATCGAGCATCACCTTGAGCACTCTCTGGCACTCTCTTCTTCTTCCACTTGTTCTCGTTTTCTCTTTCATTCGTTCTCATCTCACATTTGTATCGAGAATGGAGAAAGTGGGACCAGCCAGGCAACAGCCAATGGAGAGCCAGACGATGGAGGTGACAAACCAGAGTTGCTGGTGCTTCTGCTGAGAGTGCAGGAAGAAAGCGCCCAGGACGGAACGATATTGCCGAGACCCTTCTTTGACGGCAACAGCCCGCCAAATTACCTATTAGAAAGGGGAGACAATTTAATTTACCGTTCTAGTGCTCTCTATCAATATGAGTGGCTAATTTCACTATATAACAGAAAATGACAGAAAATGTTGATGATAAATGGGGCCCACTCTATTCCATCTCATAGTTTTGCCTGGCCTGGCCAAATAATGATTCCAAAATGATGATGAAGGAAAAATACGTGGAAAATGCACTCATCATCTGACTGCCTCTACCTTTTGTGATGTAGTAGTAAACAAAAAACTTGATAGCAAACCTGCAGCACTTATTTGCTTAATTAGCCCATTCTCTCATTAGTGCATCACTGCAACTTTCTCTTCTTTTTTGGTTTATTCTTTCACAGTCAGTCATCAGTCACATTCCTTCATCCACAATCACTAGTTCACTAGTGCACCAATGAAGTGTCTGACCAATTACGGGCAAATAATAATGATGGATTGGCATGACTGCTGCAGCAGCACCGGGCATTAATTAATATTTGCCTGTTTAATGTATAACTGCACTGTGTCTGTGTGAATGCAAACAGTGAAAACAATGCCTGCCCGATCGCACTTGTTGTTGCCGTTTGGGAAGCAAGGGCATCAGTGCTCTAGCAAGGACAAAGTCAACAAACATAGGCAGCCATATTTTGTTTTTGACTTTCAGCTCTAGTTCAATCAGGTTGTTCCTGGCTGCAGAAAAATCATCAGAACTCATCATCAGACCTGATTTCATTTGCACACCGTTTGCCATGTTCCTTTTTTCTACCTTTTCAGGTGGGCAAATTCAATTTGGCCAATCAACAGACAGGTAATGATGTCTTCACTGTGTGTGACAGAGTAGTCTCTCTAAGAGCCTCATTCTCCGAACCTTTTTCTCACTTTGCCAAACTGCAGCAATGAAGACAAAAATTTGATAGAAGTCCAACCAAATATGCTAGATTGTACCACTTTCCTGGTCGAGCAAATTCATTAGAGCGCACTCGCCAACAGCAGCAGAACCTAGGTTAAAATTTACATTGAACACTGCCAATTTCGTTCCATATTTCTAGGCAGCGCATCTTCTTCTTTTCTCTTTCCTCTCCCATCAATATATATTTTCCTTTGTTTAATTTAATATATTCGCTGTCATCGCTAGGAGACAGCGAGACAAAAGATGGGACGAGGGGACTATGGATTTGCCAGCAAGCACAATTCTGGTGGTTGTGAAAATGGCAAAGGGAAACGCATCCGCTTTTTCACCAATGTCACATGAGAGAATCCAATTAGCCACCAGGAGCAGTGCGCCGTGAGAATGTCAACATATTGGAACGAGGTATCGATGTAAAACTGCAGTGCTGTGAATTTGCAAATTGGACGATCTTCTTTTTCTTTTTCTTGGCAAGGCTGCCTTTTGTGCCTTAGTTGCAATTGATGACTATTCAATTGAGAAGGTGATAGCAAAGAAAAGTGGAGAAGAAAAGTCGTGCAAATCAAACAGTACTTCAAAAACTAGTGCATACGTAGCTTCATTTTGATTTTTTTTCTCCGCTCTATTGACAGACGTCTGTCAATGCACTTTCACGTTTTGGTGGCATTGTTTGATCACTCACTCTCTCGCCCAATTCTGGCACAGTTTCGGTGGAAAATTGCGCCGCCGATTGATGGCATGGTCGTGGAGAAGACAAACAGACCTGACACCAATGGCATCCATCGCCCACCGGTGAACCGCTCTCTCTTCCTTTCTTGTTTCAAATAGAAAAGCAAACATTCAAAAACTTGAATTCCCAATAAATTTTGCCTACATTTTTTTGCAGCAAAAATGCAGACGAGCACGGCAAAAAAACTTTGAGAGCAAAGTTGCAGTTGATGCAAACTATTTTTTGCAAACTTTTTACGGATAGTGAAGCATTGTCTACCAGGAAATTGGCTTGAGAACTTACAAAATGTAATCGAGTTTAACTTGAACTGCAAATGTGAAAGTAATCTTGTTGTTTACTAAAAAATACAGTTGTAAATGTGTTTTTGTTTATGTTTTCTTTTTACAAAAACTACGATTGTGTTTGCAAAAAATTTGTCCCTTTTCAAAAAGCCCATAAGCATTTCTTTTTCTTTTTAAATAGATCAAACAGAGAAAAAACATGTTCATCATTGACAAGGAGCATCGTTCCACTGACACTGCTTTGTTTGTTTTGTCAAAACTTTCCTTCCTTTTTGGTGGGCGCTATTAAATGCAATTGTGAACGCCATTGGGCCCATTTTTCGGATGCGGCTCGCAGTGTCGCCCACATTTAAGGGAGTCCTGCCGTGACAATGCTAGTTGTGTCCTGTTTGCCAGCCCATAATTAGCCGTAGACTTTGCAAAGTTAATATTTTTTTAGCTGCAAATTAAACACGCCGCCAGCAATATGACATTATTTAACTCAATTTTGATTTTCAAAATTTAATTTTGCGTCAACAATGTTATCGGTCACCTTTCTAACAGCACCTTTCCTGACGAACTTTTAAAATATCAAATAATTTAATTTACGCAAAATTTTAATGGTTTTAAAATATAAGTTAAAATTTTTAAACTTGATTAAATTATTTTTTAGTAGGTTTAACTTTAAAATAACTAACTTAACAAAACTATATTTAGCTCAAAATCAAAAGAAACTGAAAAAAAAATTAAAAAACTTGAATTTATTAATATTTAGCGTTTGTAAGAAAAATGTTCCAATCTGAAACACAAGAGGGCGAAACGATCAAAATGAGAAAATAATTTGTAACGGTAAAATTGACTTCTTTTACCTTTACTCTTCTAATGCAAATCAAACGATAAAACCGCATACAAATCAAGAGTAAATTAGCATCACATTTCAGCGAATGCTGTAGACAATAGTAACTGGCAATAGTAGTTGCAAGTGAACCCGGACATTGGAGAGAGATCACAACTGACTAACCTGAGTAGTATCAGTGAACGCTAACCTCCACCACGAGGCGAAATCATTTGCAAGTGAGACGGTGAGATTGGCGAGATTGCCCGGGATAGAGAGAAAAAGCGCCGAAGACTTGTTGCGCAGAAGAAGGCGCATGCCGAGAAAGGAGTCTATTTACCTGCTGAGATATTATGCTAAGGAGAGAGAAAAATAAGAGAAAGAGAAAGACTGAAGACAGCGCCAAATGATGCTTCAGATGTAGGGCAAGTGGCAAGTGGTAAATGGCGTGTGTGCTCAAATGAAGCAGTGTCGATATTAGCTATTTCATCGCATCGCAGTCTCACTGCGTACTTCAACTTCAGCATTTGTTTCTGCCTCTGTGACCACTGACCGAGAAACGAAGATGGCCGCGAAAGAGCGAAAGTGAACACTCTGAGAGTTTTAGCGGGCCAGTGCATCCGCTGCTGCTGCTGTGTGTAAGTGGCCTGATCATGTCAGCTGACCAAGGTGCAAAGGGAGAAGTATACAACAGGCAAATACTCGTTTCCCTTTTAGATCAACGCCAAAGTCGGGAAGATATGGCTGAAGAGAGAAGTTAAAAATGTAAAAGAAGAAAAAGATGGAGCACGTTTGTCCGTTTGTATGTTTTGTAATTTTAAAAGATTCACAGGCTCTCACTTTGACTGATTTTGACATTGAGCTCACTCAATGGTGCAATGGTATGCAAAGAATGACCGTGCATTTTTTTGCAGTTTTTTATTTTTACTTTTTGCTTTACGCTTTTTGCCGTTATATGCTTTTGTGCTCGATGATCTATTCTCTAATTTTGTAGTGGGAAAATGCCATAAACTTTCTTGGCCTGCAAACGGCATCGGTCAATCTTGGCGAAGTGCAGCAGACAATGGCATTTGAGCAGCAGCAGCATTGAAGTGGTGGTGGTGGTGCGGCACCGAAAGTTGTTCATGCCAATTAAAAGTTTGATATGAAAGTCTGAGTAGTCTTAGAAAAAAGCGAACAAAATGAACAGTGCCACACAATGCGAGGTGCCAGCTTTCAGGAAATCATCATCATCAGTTTCATGTACTGGGATTTTTTGGGCATTACACAAAATGCTCAAGTTAATACTTATTACTCTCTTTTTCCTTTTCAGACAATCAGTTTTCATAGTTAGTAGTTAGAAGTCTTTAAAAGTAACACTCGGAATCACACGGCACTGGTCTATGGTGTGCAAATAATTCAATTAGACATGACATCATGATCAAGAAGAAAGTGTGTGCTGTGCTGATTGGAAAAAGACGTTTCAAGTTGAAGTTTATTTCAAAGAATGCAAATCAATGGCAAGATGAAAAGACCAAAAGAAAGGGAAAGTGAACAAAAAGTAGACATGCACTGACAATTGGCAATTCCTTTTAAGGCACCAAAGTGTTTTTCTGTTTGTTGTGGCACGTCTTGACTACTTGCCAGTAGACATTAACATTTGTGCCATTTGTGCCGACTACTCTCTGGAGAGAGACTTTTCACTCACAAACTGTCTTGATGATCTACTTCTTTTTCCACTCCACTGTACATTTGTTAATAATGATGAATTCGGTAGTAATTGTTCACCAGAAAACTCACTAACAGTGAACAATTTTTTGTGTTTAACAACACAGTTTGTCTGATGGTGAGAGGAGAGATTACCCTCCCTCTTCTTCTTTCCAAACTGCTGATGCCTTCTAAAGTACATTTTTGGCTGGTGTCTTTTAGCAGTCAGGTGCTGAAAAGTGCAAACATGTGCAAAAAACTGGTTAGGTGCTGAATGGACGCCAATTTGGGTACAACAGCAGGAGCAGGAGCAGGAGCATCAGTTTAGTCAATCACTCAATCACTTCATCGCTGTCCACTTCAGAAAAAATGTGTGTGGTGCGAACCTTTGCACTTTCTGCACTTATCACATCACCATAATATCAGAAGTCACACAGTGCCCCTTAGGAGCACAGTGCTTCCCACTGTTTTTCGGTCTGTAACCGGAGCCCTGGACACGTGTTTCCCAGACCCCCTTGTGTGAGCACATAAATCACACAGACATCGTCTGTCACCAGGACGTCAAAGACAACGTTGTGAAGCCATCAAACAGGCGTCAGCGGCTGATCAGACTTCTGTCCTTCTTTTCATTGCACTTCCTTCTTCTTTTTCCTTCCCTTCTCTGCACCATTTGCCACTGGCGCCACTTCGAGTCTTTTCTCAATGTCAAGGTCTTTGCTCAGTGGTGGTCGCCGTACATGACTACTGTTGGTTGTTTGCTGCTGCTGCCGACGACAATCCGTCAGCAGCAGCAGCAGCTTTGACGGCAAACAGTGGCCAAACAACAAAAAAAGCTAGCCAAAGGGAGAAAGAAGAAAAGAAAGAAAAGTCAAAGCTAGTGAGTTCATTTCTAGCGCAGTGTAATCGCGCCACCATTTTTGCTCCGCCTTTCCTTCGATCGACTTTTATCACAATGAAAGCGGGAAAACAACAGTGACAGTGACGGTGAGAACACCGATGTGGGCAACAGAACACTAAAACTGTTTTTATACAGTCGCCAGTCGTGAATCCACCGTACAGACGCACGCTGACGCTAGGGTTCAGCTCAACTGAAGGCGCACTTATCAATCTAGCAAATCAGCAACACACACACAGTGACGTAATAGGCATTAGATAAACAAAAAACTCCATTTTCTACTAATAATAACACATTTAATTTATTTTCTATTGCCAATCACCCTTGACGCATTGATTAGCTAGCAGTCAGAGGTAGTAAATAGTCTCCAGTGGATTAGTCTCCAAGGGACAGTGCAATTTTTCATTCTTTTTAAAATTTTAGTTAAGACTAATCGAGGGACAATACTACTACAAATAGCTTTACAAAATTAGCATTTTGGTAATCTTTTAGAAAGAGGTGCCATCATTTTGACTGTCTTGAAGCAGGAAAACAATGTTGAAAGGTAAATTTTTGCATACAAGACTAGATACTTTGATGTTTGGACGCAATAAATATCCTGGCATTAAAAGGGAAAAAGTTTCCTCAACTTTTAAAAAATCTTTTTAAAAATTACCCAGTTATGAAGAGAAAAAACAATCACCGGTCAAGATAATCAATTTTCCCCGTGATTGGGACATTTAATAAGTAATACCAAAGTTGTGATTGGTGTCTAAAAGAGAAGACGATTGCAGTGCAAAACGCAGTGTTTCGATTAAATATCGATCGCCTAGTGGTCAGTCTGAAAAAAAGAAAGATAAAGTGAAACAATCAAATGATAGTGATCGATGGAATGCTACTGTCTAAATGGACGGCCGATAATAGACAAAGAGAATGGTTACGAGCAAATGGACGGACGATACTGAGGACATTGCCTGCCTGACTGCTTGCCAGCACTTTCCTGACAATGTCCTCACTCTGTCATAACGGTAATGCACAACAACTGGCAACTGTACATTTGCGCAAACCCATTCCAATGGCCAAGTTGTGTCAACTCGGAGTGCACTGAGTGTGTCTGTGTTTATTCGGTAATCCGTGCACATACCATTTGAGCTGTAATGCTCGCCAGTGCTTAGCACTGCTGTGTGCGCGGCCCTCGATCGATGGTGCATTAATTATTGAGTGTCTCCTCAATTGACATCAAATATTTAACCGTAGAAGGCGGTTGGTTGGCCGCCAAGTCTCTGCTTTGTTCACTACCTTTTGACTCTAATGCGATTGAATCAATGAGTAACTTTAGTGGCGTTTTTATTTTCAATTTATTATTTTCCTCTGTACGGTTACAGTGGTTATGTGGCAACAAAAACAATAAGTGCACTTTAGACAACTGTGCAGTGCTTTAGTTTAAAGTGCTATTTTTGCCTTTCTCAATTTGTCCGAAGATTGCAAGAAAAACACATCAACAAGGGACAACAACAGCTTTCAGCTTTGAGCTTCAATTGATTAGCGCGTAATTGCACACAGCAATTGATGAGCAGCAGACTGTCTTTGGCTGCCATTTTTAAGCAGTCAATTGGCGGTCTCATTAGTGAGTGGAGAGGAGCTCACTTTCAGTAAAAGTTAGTCAGTCAGTCCCCCCCCCCCCTTGGTGTTACGCCTTTCGTTGAGAGTAGCGAAATTCCACTAAAAGCACTGTTTTTCTTTTTCTTTTTTCAGCCCTTCCCATCGGTGACGTTATTTCCAGGCAGTGACGTCGAGCGACTCTGAAGAGAAGTGTGTAAGTGTGTGACAGCAGCCGAAAATAAACGACACACAGAGTGGTCAGCAGCAACAGCAAAAAGGGTCCACGTTTGGTGCACTGCGGAATGGAGCAGGTTTTTCGCATGCAAGTGTTTGGTATTCAGTGCTGCTTCTGGTACTCACCTTCACCTTCCCTGTGCTGCCTTCCACTAATTGACTCCTGTGTGACTGTCTGTGTTTGCATTGATTTATTGATTGCTTCAAAAGTGTGTGTTGCCAACTTTGACAAACAAAAACAATACGAACTGAATTATAATCGAAGCTAATTGTGCAAGTGTCACCGGTGAAAAATAGGCCCTATTCTGCCTAATGACTCGACTGCCATTGAAACGGGGTGACTATGGGTTGGTAAAGTCAGCTGATACAGGTAGAAAGAGAGAGGGCAGGTAGAGGTAGAGGTTGATCAAATGTGAAACAAATATGCATGCGACCAGTAATTAATTGATTGATTGTCACATACACACATACAGACTTTGGCAGTGCGTTAGCTGTTGATTATCAATATTAATTAAGCGACACTGGGTAGTTTTGGCTAGTGTGTCTAGAAACAAAAAGTGCAACTGTCGCTTTTTGGATGCCTAGCATCTGTCTACCTGCCTGTCTATGTTTGGACAGTGCTTAGTTCAACGAAAGGAAAAAAGTCCCTCTGAATCGATCATTTGATTACCTGAACGGAAATTCTGACAACGCTCCGAAATGTTATGTCTCTTTTCTGCCAGTCACCAGCCTACCACAGTTGGTAAACAGAATCGCCAAAGAGGAGAGAAAAGGGCAGCAAGTAAACGAGCAAGCAAGCAAAGAAGCGAGCCAGGTAAAAGAGAGTGCTCGTGTGCCTGAAAACAAACTTTCCCTTCCTCTTTCGTACTGCTTTGAAGCTAATCGAACAGTGGCAGTTTGAAAGAGTAGCAACAGCATCAGCACTCTTGCACATGCAATTTTTGCATAGTTCCATCACAAAATCCCCCTTTGGCGATTGAGCTCACACATACACAGCTGGAGTGTCCTTCTTACCATTCAGCTCGTTTCACCCATCTGTTGATTTGAAAATGAATAACTGAGAGCGTAGCAGCCTTGATGACCCCCTACTACCACCACAACCACCACCATCATCAACATCATCATCATCAACTACCTCATTGACTCTGCACTTGCGGCCATTTTTCCAGCAGCACAGTGCCTGATGCTGATCATGTTCACTGCCAGGGGTAAAAGAAAAGGACGAGGGGTTAAATCCCTTGCAGAAGTGCAAGTAAAGAAATAAGGAGAGAGAGTGTACCTTTGATTAGCTACGATTGACTTTCCAATTGCGTTTTAAAGTGCCACTTGTCAAATGAGAAGGCTAAGAAGAAAAAGCAGAAGGAGGAGTGTGTTCCTGTTTAGCTGCTGATGCTGCTGATGATGATAGTGTTGGTGGTCAGTTTGACTGCTGCTGCGGTGTTTGCTGACGTCAGTGCGGAGCCAATGGAGACGTAAGTATCATCGTAAATGAGCCTTTTCACGGCACGACAAACAGTGGTGCTTGGTTGCCAGTACTACTTTGTTCAGCAAACCTATCTCTGCCTAGCGTATGCAAATGCTAGCTAGCTTCAACAATGCATCAACAAATGTACGACAATCTAATAAAAGACATTCGATTTGCACCGACCACAGGCTGGAAGAAGAGGGGAAAGGTCTGGAAGGTGGTGGTGCACTTGAAGTGCACTGCAGAGATTGCTATCAGTGCAGGTTGAAGGCTGTACCAGCTGATAGATTTTTACTGGTTTTCGACTGAAATTCTACTGAAATAGAGTATCACACTGTCTCTATTAGCGCCAATTTCTCATCCTTCTTTCCGTTGGCAAGTGATGATCAGTAGTTGTAGTGGTTGCTGTAGTTCACTTCCCTTCCCCCTTTCTTTCCCATCTACGTTCGTTTAATTACCCAATAGTACTGCATGCTAATTGGGTTGGGTTTCCCAGCAACAGTGGTGGTCGTGGTGGTGGTGGTGGTAGTGGTGGACGCCGAAAGAGTTCATTGGGAAGGAAGGTTTCCCTTTTCAGGTTAAACCTTCATTTGTCGAGAGTGTGCACCACCGAGTCTACAGTCACAGTGAACTAGGAGACAATATCATCGAACATAAATGTCAAGGTATAATTTAATTAGTGGATCAAGCAAAGTAGATCGAGGATGGGAGAAGCAGCAGCAGAAAAAGCTAGCTAACAAGTGGACCCGAAGTGATAGGAAAATCCTGGCAAGAGGTGCTGCAAAAACAACAAACAACGCTGATAAAATAGGCACGTGCGAGAGTTCAGTGGCCACCCGAACACTTATGTAATGCCTTGTTCAGCCTCATCTGCATTTCTACTATTTTATTCACTATCTTTCCTGAACGCCTGCCAAAAGGCATCGATGCAGACTTTTAGACTTTGGAAATGTACGACGGCCAAAATAGAGTACGCCAGATGTAACCACGTGAACGAGTGGAGAGAGAGAGAGAGAGAGAGCAGTGCGCCCAAACCGACAAATCAGTGCACAGCGTAGTGTCAGTGCCATTTCCCTTGCGTTGAGAGAGAGAGAGAGAGAGCAGATAACTCAATGGGTGATCAATCGATTGGGCAATAACTGCTGATGCTGATGCTGTTGCTATTGACTGCCTGTGGAGTGAGTCAGCAGCAGCAGCAGTGGGTAGGCAAAGGAGTAGAGCACCGGTAGAGCACCTCCGGTGGGCCGCCGCCGCTGCTAAGCCGTCATCATCATTTGCCACCGTCGGATGCAACCAGAGAGGCAAAACTGCAGCACTGAAGACAAAGTGAGCTGTCATCTGCAGACTAATCAGCATTTGCTGATTTCTGCACGGCAACCCACACCAGCCAGTAAGCTAGCTAACTAACCAACGCCCCCCGTGCTCGCCCCCAACCAGCCAGCCAGTCGACACAAATACTTGCTGAGATTTGATTGCCAGCAGAGCGACAGACAGACTGCAAACATAGGCAAACAAAACAGTCCAAACTTGACGGGCAGAGTGGGATCAAGAAGTAAAGTAAAGTAAAGAAGAAGAAGAAAGTTGGCCACGACGACCGTTGCCGGAGATGAGTGTTTGGAAGGGGCGACGCGTGCGCCCAGCGCAGATGCGTGCTCGATCCAGGAACGACGACGGCGGCTGCTGCCTTGGCTGCCATGCGGCCACTGCCACTGCCATCGCCGCTGAACTCTCTGCTCTCTCTCTGCCTTACTCATACGCCGCTTCTGCCAGCACAGACTGAACTTGCGATTGCCGGCGGTTGTGCGACTCCACTTCCACTGCTGCTGCTCCAGAGAGCGACGAAGTGGAGTTGTCGATGGGCTGGCCTAAGATCATGCCACTTTTCTCTCTCACTCACTCACCAGTTTCAGCAGTTGTCTGCAACCAAATGCGCGGCAGCCGCAGAGAGTGAGTGAGTGAGAGAGAGAATAAAGGGGCGTGGTCGGGATATACAGTGTAGCGCTGGCAGCCGGTCAGCGGGACTGAAGGCGGCCGCCCGCCTCCGTCATCGTCGCCTCTGCCGCCGCTGCCGCCGCCGCTGAGCACATTGTCTGTTTGTATGGCTGCATCGAGTGCAGTGGGCGACAGAGAGTACAACTGTGAGAGTGAGTGAGTGTGTCTGTTTGCGGATCGGCAACTCTTCTCGGCGTCTTCTCGCTCCCCTTCTTCTCCTTCTCCTTGGCCACCTTTACAGCTGCTGGCTGCTCTGATCAGTGCCTCTCTGACTTGGCCGCCTCTTTGCTGGTGTGTGTGTTGTGTTGTCTGCAGCCGCAGCAGCTTCCACTACTTCCACTTCTACTTCTTTGTGTGAACTCGGGAAAACAACTCTTCAAGTCCAGCACTACCACCAGCACCAGCACCTCCGTCGTCGTGGTCGTCGCTTGGCTACGTCACGCTACTCGCCAGACCATCAGCATCATCACCATCATAAGCATCGTCTTGGCCACACCGGAGAAGACGACGCGGTTGTCTTGCCGCAACACTACCACCACCACCACCACCACCAGCACAATCACCACCGCCGCCGCCGCCAGAGAAACTCAGCCGGCTGATAATCTCTCGTGCATGTGTGTGTGTTTGTCTGTTTCTCTACCACTCAGTTGCTGCTGCTTTTGTTGCTGTTACCTCTGCTGCTGCAAACACGCCTCGAGAAGGCGATAACATATAAACGGTGGTGCGCCGGTGATCCCAGCGTCGAAGTGGTGCAGCAAGAGCGTTTGGCAGATCATTCATCCATATCAAGCTCCTGGACCTGCAACCATATATTCTCTACTCTACTGTGTTTACAACAAACTCACATCAACAAAGAAAACTGCACAACACTTCTCAGCCCTTGAATAGGTAGGTAGGTAAAATATACCAATGCTTCATCTCGAATGTCAGTCTTCTATGCCCAGTTAGTTGGTGCATCTCCACTTTGCATCAATGTTGCCCCTTTCATCGCCAGTTATCACCGTGAAGATCGGTGGATGTTTTGCTGTGTGTTTTGTTTGCATCTGTTTCAGTCACCTTATGAAATCATAGCCTCCTCTTCCTTCTCTTCTTTCTCCAGTGCCGCTCTCTTCCATTGTGTTTTACATTGTTTGAAAGTATCAACACAGACAACACAGCCTCCTCTCACCTTGATGTTGCCTTTTGCTGCAAGTATTGTCGCTGTTTGAATATCCAATCTGACAGATTCTTCTTTTTGTCTTGCTCACTGTGTAGCCGTATTGGCGATGCTGCCCATGCCATAACCCAATGGAATGCCTATGGTACGCCATGTACTGCAGTTGACAAGTCTGAAATGCCAATGACTCTTCATGGTTGGCTTTCCGATGCGTCGCCGTGCCTGATCACAGTTAGATTTCATTAACAAGTAGAGGTGATTAGATTAATTACCATAGTGGTGCCAGCAGAGTTAAAAAGAGAGAGGGATAGAAAACGTGCACCAAGTAAACGGTGCTCACTGATTGTCCTGCTGCTGCTGCTGCTGCTGCTGCAGTTCCTATCACCTTTTTCCTCATTGACATTAGAGACACTAGTGCTTTCTGTTCCTGAGCTGAGCTGTTGTTTTTTCTTCACTGTTCCTAACACTTCCTCCCGCTGTTATTAGTCGACCATATCGTGCATTGCCTGTTCCACATTTCCCTACCGTACACTTAGCGTTGGTATTGGCCTTGTGGCATTTTGTTTTGCTTTGTTTGCTGGTGTCACACCATTCAGGGCATCACGACTTTTTCTGTGCCATCTTTGGTGCGATTTTTCACCAGCATCAGCTCTCACGCCACCACCACAGCACAGCGCTACCGTACACGACCATTCCGCTATCCTTTTCCCTGACTTGCCCAACTGCTCGCTTTTCACACCGAGTATATATTTGTTTGGGCTGTAGTGTAGCGTAGTGTAATGTAGTGTGTATTTGCCCGTTTTTCCCTGCTTAATTTCATTTCACACGTGCAAGTTTATCTCACTATATTTGATGCGAGCCTGTCACGCACCATTTGGGTTCAGTGTCCACCACCAATCGATTGCAGTTCAAACAGTTCAGCTTCTTCAGGCTCTATGTCTGTCTGTAACATACCTGTCGGACTGCAGCTGTGGCTTTGTTTGTTCCTCATTGCTATCGATTGTCTTGTTGTGCTTTGCCTGTCTTCTCTCTCTCTCCGGCCACAAGCGCACACTCCGGCCATTCAGGTGTATGCCTTGGTGCATCCTTCATCGCCAAATGACATTGCCTTCTCAAATTGCCCTTTAGCCACCACCACCATCACAATTACCTTTTACTCTGACATTAGTTTGTTCATATTGTCTGCACAAATGCCGCTCATAGATTTTTGTACATTCAGTGCAGTACAGCAGAAGAAGAAGTCAGGCCTTGATGAATCTTTCTGTGAAAGGTCATCTTTTCATATTTGTTTTGGGCTTAGTATCTGTCTGAAAATGTGACATTAAACGCTTTTTAAGGTTCTACCAAGCGTGATGTAATGAGCAGTTCATTCTCCATTGTAATGGAAAGTTTACCCAAGATTTACAGTTACTGTTATTGCATCTTCTTACTTAGCGTCTAGTCATTGTACGATAGCCAGTGGTTGACAGAGTTTGTTGGACAGCAGCCCTTTCACGTGAGATACAGGTCGACTAGGCAGCATTGCCTACCATTACGTACAAATGATTATCACAATGACTAATTAACAATACGATAAGTGGTACCTATACCTGTGTGTGTGATTGCTCTTGATTGACAGTACACACTGTCTTACTTTCTCTTAGTGTGTGTGTGTGTGCGCTTGTGACCTGTGCAGTGCACACATCACATCTACTCATACCAGGAAATGCGGCAACAATTCACACGATCCTTATTTGCCGCGCAGTGTGTGCTGCTGCATGACACTTTGTCTATCGTACCACTTCATCTGGTTCTATCTTCTCCTTCTTCTGGATGCTTCCAGTTTCAGCTGGCAGTAAACAAAGTGCATCACTCCCTTGAAGCGCACACAGCTTTACATGTACACCTCTTTCCATTTCGTTTTCGTTCAGTTCGCCTTCAGCTCTATTTCTCAAGGGAGAGCCCGCTGGCAGATCAAATCTGAAAACTGAATGCGGCAGACACACAACATCTCTCTCGACATTTCTCTCCGTTCAATTGGTTCAGATGAACGGCGCCGATTGCCTTCATCTCGGCGGATGAATCGAATTTGCGCCACTGGCGCAAAATAAGTTTTGTGCTTCTTTCTTTATTTATTTTTATTGTCAACCACTCGTGTCATGTAAATTCAAGTTTGGTTTTCTTCTCCTCTCCTATTGACGTCGTTGTCGTCGTGGTTTAGAACTTCAGAGCGATTGACGATTAATTACTATGGAGTTGCACTTTTTCTGACAAGCCTGTGTCTGTCTATTGATTTGTACTTTAATCTCCCTTTTGCTGACAGCTTGATGCTCGGGTGTTCTTGAAGTGTGCTGCACCGTTATCAAGTGGTCAAATCAGTTCTGCTCATCGTGGAGTAGTGTACCGTACTTAGGCTTTCATTCCTGCCCCTCACCCACTTTGTCACTGTGGTGGTGATGGTGTCTGCTCATTGTTTGATCTTGGTGACACATCGACGCTCGTATCTGTGCTCTGTGTCTTCAAGTCGAGTACTTCTCCCCAAGTATGTCGTCGTCCTCTGCTGCTAATGGGACCTGTCTGTGTGTGCACAGAAATTGCATCAAGCACACTAGTGTCTGCCGCCTGGGCACCACCACCACCACCACAAGTATGTCTGCACACTACTATATTTAGGTGGCCTGCATTTTCTTTCGCCTGTGTCACTCTGCTGTGTGCGAAGTGAGTGAGAGGGCCGACTGGCTCACTCACTTACTCACTTCACTGCTGCCTCCTTGTACAAGAGAAGACTCAGTGTGTGCAGTGTGCTGCGACACCACCAGTGTCATGCCAGCCACCGGGCTACTCGCCGAGCATTGTCACACGATTCCAAGGGACATGTACAGCTATTGCAGCTGTTGCTGTAGTGCCGTCTGATAGCACTGATTGCTGCTGATGATGATGGTGCTGGTGGTGCTCTCCAACTGTCGTCGCCGTTACTTTGCATCTGAGCAGCAGCAGCACCAGTAGCGTCCGACCTCTGTGGAGTGTCGTCTGTGGAGTCTGTGCGATCAAAGTGCAGCAGCACACAAGTGGCTGCTTTGTGTTGGAACGAACTACTGTGTGTGTGTTTATAAACACACATGGCTACGCGGACAGCTGCAGGTTCACAGCAGCAGCAATGACAAGTTTGCCTGAAGTGGTGTGTTTCAGTGCATATCGTCTTGCTACTGTACAGTAGTGGTGGTGGCGTGTTTGAGCGTACTCACATTACCAGATCTTTCTGCTGCTACCGGATCTTTCTTGCTGTCTCATCGGGCGTCTCCAGTCACCCTACCTCCTTCCCTCTCTCTCTCTCTCTCTCTCTCTCTCTCTCTCTCTCTCTCTCTCTCTCT
>JAALOO010000274.1_pt1 | contig 48754 bp, 51 predicted proteins | sample 7257641 | NCBI WGS metagenome assembly JAALOO01 (sample SAMN14085613, study PRJNA598686) | mite metagenome | biome: ENVO:01001000; feature: ENVO:01001002; material: ENVO:01001226; isolation source: single female mite from University of Michigan culture on fish food culture... ...
CAGACGGCGCTAGTAGTCCCTGCCCGTCTTTCGAGCTGGAAAACAAAGGCTCTACCGCATATTCACTGCGCGTATTCAGTAATAGAGCACCCATTTCGGGTCGACGACCAGCGTAACTGCGCTACTCTCCCAGTACAACAAACTCAGTGCAGTGAGGGGGACAGCTTACGGTGGCCGACGACCCAAAACCAGCGAGCAGATGCAAAGCTGCACAGCTGGGCGCCAGATGGTGCCAAGTAGAGTCGTTCGACTTGAGCAAAAATGCTGATAATGGGCAGAGCTTATTTGGTTCTCAGCTTGCCGGCAAATCACAGCTGAACAAGTAAGGCCCCACCTTCGATCTGATGCCTCTGATACCGCCTGAGTGCTCTACCGTCCGCAGATGTTGCTCTGACCAGATTTTTTTTCAAACATGTGATGCAACGCAGTGCTATCGATGCTCAAGGATCAACAACGGTAAACTTGAAAGCCATGATAACCACTGCGTTAGTTTACTGACGTTTTGTTTTCTCTAGCACATACCTTCTATTGGCCAACAGGAACAGTTAACTACAACAACCGAAAAAACTGGTCAATATCACCATTTGACTTTTCCAAGTCTCTTCGCACAACAAATGTCAGATTGTAACCAATCTTGCTCATGTTCTAAGACGCACGTGAGTATAATTTTACAATCTTTCTTACCTTTAAATATGCGCAACCAATTTTATAATATCACTTTAGTGTGACTCGAGAAATATCACTGTTACGCAAGGCAGATGTCGATTGATAGAAAGGAAATGATGCATACAGTGTAGATTCCATCACCATTTACTCTGCTTTAATACACCCTTTTCTGTAGACCAATTTACTAGTTTTATTCTGTTGCCTTTTTTGTAAAAGTTTTACAAACAATGAACATTTTGCTCGAGAAAATTGTCCATTGTTTTGCTAACATTTTTGCTAATCTTCAAATAACGTTTTTCTTTCTAACAGAACTATCCTGTATATTTACGCACAAAATCCGCACAAACATGGTCAAGATACTGCATCTTATTCAAGGTAATCTATTTTCTGCCTTTTCATTTTTTATAACCTCTTGTTTTACCAATCATTCAACTAGTGTCACGAACCTTCACCAGTAATGCATCAAGTCCATCACGCTGGAGCAACCCAGGCGCTCTCAGTTCAAGCCGAATAACTCTTTTCATTACTCGAATTCGATGGTTTCATGTACCGCTGACGTTTGCTGCAACTTTTGTTGCCCTAGCACAGCTTCGCAAGTATCGCATCAAGAACATCCAAAGTAAAACAGAGAATGAGGCTGAAGTTGAAGATTTGGAAGTTTACAAACCTTCTCATTTGGAGGTTAGTAATTTTATTTCATTTATCATTTGGTAACCGTTTATTTTTCATAGGTTTCAATGTACAAAATGCTTCCGTTGCGTACTCTATCACGACTGTGGGGGTGGATTAATTCAATCAATTTGCCAACGGTATTACGCACACCAGTTTTGAAATCTTATGCTAGCACCTTTGGCTGCAACCTCGACGAAGCGTACATTGACGACTTGAGACAGTATCGTAACTTGGGAGAATTTTTCCGGAGATCTCTTAAACCAGGCGTGCGGCCAATTCACGGCAGTGATAGCGATGTAGTCTCTCCGTCTGATGGGACTATTCTCCACTTGGGCTCTGCAAAAGAAGGATTCTTAGAGCAAGTGAAGGGCATTACCTACACAATTGAATCGTTCCTTGGGCCCAACACATGGTCCAGTAGTCCGGAGAACGGAGAAGGCAACCCCAATCTGGACTACCAGAAATCACTACTGCACCACTACCAGTCAAGCAGCTCGGCCAGTGCCACTCCCACCGACTTGTACTACTGTACTGTGTACCTGGCACCTGGCGACTACCACAAGTTCCACAGTCCCACTAACTGGACGGTCAACTTTCGCCGTCACTTTCCAGGCAAACTGTACTCGGTGAGGCCGGCATTTGTGTCGTGGTTCCCTAACGTTTTCTCAGTCAACGAAAGAGTGGCCTATGTGGGCAACTGGAAGTACGGCTTCTTCTCGATGGCCCCGGTGGGCGCAACAAATGTCGGCTCGATGAGAATCTACTTTGATGATGTATGTTTCTCTGTTCTCTGACGGTGTCTAGTTTTGCAGTCTTTGTTCTAATCAACTACTACATTGCAGGAGCTTAAAACTAATCAAACCCAAATGAGCTTAAAGTCGGGCATTTACGAAGACAAGCATCTCGGCAGTGTGCAATTAAGAAAAGGAGAGCCGTTTGGTGAGTTTAATCTTGGCTCGACAATAGTGCTCATCTTTGAAGCGCCAAAGGGCATGAAGTTCAACATTAGGCAAGGCATGAAGATCAAATACGGCGAGTTGATTAGTTTGCTCGAGACTGAGTGTGCCAAAAATTCAAACTGACTTTTGACTACATTACAACTGTGTTAGCACATATAATAAACTTTTTAATAATAAATTCAAATGTTTATACAAATGTTTTGAGTAACAAAAACTACATGTAAAAGGTAACTTTACTTGGGCAGCATGTCATCAATCCGGCTCATGAAGGTTATCAGATTGGGAAACTTTTCAATGATTCCATATAGATTCTTGTAGTTGTCCCGGTACTTGTAGATTGCCTTGATGTGCCCGTAAATGAGCGTGTCCAGTTCGCTGGGATGGTCCCCGAGAATGTACTTCTTGTCACCGGACAAGCGACCAGATATATCTGAGCACAAATTTTCAAAGTCTGTGTCAATATTTTTTGTGTCCGAGAGTTTCTGGAATAAAACAACAAACATGCGTTAATGGGTGCTAAAGCTGGGTGTCAAAACAGTGGGCACTCACCGAGGCAACGTCCCACTTCTTGGACCAGCACAAGAAGAGACTCAATGGCCATGGCTTGCCATTGGAAAAGTGTGACTTTGTAAACTGTTCGTAGATGTCTTTGCACAGCCAGGTGTAGTACAGTTCAGATTTGATGACCACTTCGTCGACCAGCGTCATCAGAGCAGCCATGTCAAGTCTACTCTGAGTGTTGTACACAATGTTGTTCTTATCGTTGACGTACTCAATAATCTTACTGTAACCGGAGATGATATCGTTTCCGTGACGAATGAATGGAAGAACTCCATCCGGTGACATGTCTTCAGCATTTGTGCGCTGGTCAAGCAGAAACTGAATTTCATGGAAGTAAAAGTACGCCTGCAAAGCATACCGGTTGCCCAGTTCAGGAAGTAAAATCTGAATGTTGTCCAGTGTTTGGAAGAGTGTCACGTAGTCGAGCTTATCGCCCTCGCCATTCTCGAAGGTCGATGTCATTTGGCACTGGCTGGTGTTGTGGGCGTCTGGTAATCAGGGCTAGGGAGTATTCAGCTATTCCGGTACAAACTTGATGAGGTCACGGGTGCAAGTCGTTTGCTGCAAACTCGTATTTTGCATCAATACTGGCTGTCGTTTGTGTACAAATAGCGGTGAACTTTTTGGACCAGAATTACAAGCCAATTCTACCGATCTTACCAAGTTCCTGCTGACAACACTTTTCAAAAGAATGACCTTTGTTACTATTCGAGTTATTAGCGAGTATTAGAACCTTTAATAACAATTGGAGTTTTCAAAAATGTCAAATTAGCTACCTTGGAATCTCATTGATCGCTATCGTGCCGACTATTGATTATTGATTCTGCCCGGTCAATTTGATCCCTTTTGATAACAAGTGTAATACAGAAAACAGTAAGCCCAACTGGCAATCATCATCTGCCAATAGTTGGCCACTTCTGCTCCAATTGTCACCTCTGGCCGTCGTCATCACCATCATCATCCCCAGTGGCTATATCACCGTCCTATCGTCTGTTATCCGCGTCTGCTAACATGATGGCACCACTGCTAAAGTGCAGCCGCACAAGTGCAGCTGTGTTCTTGAAGTGATCTTGCCCCTCGGAAGGCTCACGCGCACCACAACAAAACGCCGAGAAAACCTGTAAGCTCGTGGGCCGTCGACGCTGCACCAGGATTCGCCTATCACACCAAATCTCCTTTGTCAACGCTGCTCACGGTCGCCTTCACCTCAACTGTCAGCTGATTGTTTTCACTAAACTTCGACCCTTTCCCAGCAAGTTATGGCTTTCCTTCGTCGAATCACCGCTTTCGGCAACAGCAACCTCGGACCGGCACTGCTGAACGAGTTCCAACAACCAACTCTGAAGAGTGTCAGGTTTGTTGTGGTTTGTTTCTCTTTATAGGCGTGTGTTTACGTAATATTGCTTGTTCTGAGCAGATGTCTCACTGTCACGCCAAATCTTCAAGAGAGTGAAGGCTGGCTGTCGAAGTTGTTAATGGTCCGCAAGATTGATACGGGCAAAGAGTCGCACTCAAGACTGCTCAGTGACACTGAGAAGGTGTTTGAGCTGTACGGTAAGAAGAGTGCCAGTTTGACAAAGAATAGCATCTAATCAAACACATGTCACCACAACAGTTCACGATGTCAAGCCAAAGTACAATCAGGACTACCTCGAAAACTAGTAAGTTACTAAACGAATGCTACAACTGCTTGATTGACAAGTTTAACTGCAGCAAGAACTGGTCGACTGAACTTCAATCCAAAGATGCAAAGGCAAAACTAATTGGCAGTTGGAAGGTAGAAGTCGGCGATCAAGACCAGTACGGTATGTAGGCGGCGTGTTGTGACAGTATTTTAAAAATTAACCTCTTTTGTTTCTCTAGTGCACATCTGGAGCTATGATGGCTGGAAACACGCTTCCTCAGTGTTGGGCCTGCAGCGAAATGACTCTTCACTGAATGCACTGGTCAAGGATCAGGAGCCTTTCCTTCGTTCTCGCCAGAATCAGTTCATGCTTTCTTTCAGCTTCTGGCCCAACCCTGAGCCTCAAGTGCACAATTCATTCTACGAAATGAGATCATATATTCTGAAGGTATGTGTTGAAGGTATCTTCAATCTGGAACACATCTAAAACCTATTTCGTCTTGCTCCACAGCCGGGCACAATGATTGAATGGGGCAATAACTGGGCTCGTGGCATCAACTACCGCCGTAACAATGCAGTGGCGGGATTTTTCTCGCAAATTGGCCAGCTTTACATGGTTCACCACATCTGGAGTGAGTGTTTTACACTGGTTAAGAGGCTCAAAACATATTCATTGATGTATTTTGTGCTCTAGGATACGAAGACCTGGTTAGCCGCAAGGAGACTCGCGAGTCAGCCTGGAGACAACCCGGTTGGGATGAATGTGTCGGGTACACCGTTCCGTTGATCCGCGAGATGCGCTCTCGATGGATGTCGCCCAACTCATTCTCGCCCATCAAATAAGAAGAGACAGGAAGATTGAGATGGCTCACAAGAGAACTTCTATAATTTTGTATAAATTGTGTACTGTGTTACCTACACTTTGATTCCTCATAGAGGAAGATGCATTTTGTGAAGATAAACTATCAGCGATTCAAATTATTTATGCGGTGATTCCTTAAAAAGTGTTCTTTACATGGTGGCCAAACGTTCAACGTAGTGCATGATCTCAAAGAAGACCTCAATCATAATGAGCACAATAATCATCCATTCAAGACGAACGTGGTGAATGTCGTTGAGGTGCGCTGAGAGTAAATCCATCAGCTCAATGCAGTGGTTCAGCTTCTCATTCATCACTCTGGTCCGTTTGTTGATGTTGAGGTGGGCGTGGGTGGCAGTGAACAGTCGCTCAAGTTCTTCACGATCCCAGTAAAAGTCGGGCGTGTCGAGCAGATCTGAGCTGAGGTTGAGTCGGTGGCGCAGGCCAAACAACTGACCCGTCTTTTGGAACACTTGCTCTCGAGTCAGTTTTATTTTACGGCCATCTTTCATGTCCTAGAAGAAAAGACAATCAGTAAATCACTTTACGTTTTTCAAATATAAAGTTTTACCTGAGTAATGTAGGCAATGCTGTCGATATATCGATCCAAATTGGCTTCCCAAATAGATAACTTGACTTTAATTATTATTTGTAAGTAAAAGTCAATTTATTATTGAAAATAGAAACACACCAAAACAGCGGACAACAAACCTGAGAGTGCAATGGCATTAGAGAAGGCATATTTTTCCAAATGAACAACGTTAGTATCATTCTCAATGTTTAAATAAATGAGGCCTTTTTGCAGCCTGGACTTGGAGCTGTAATCAATCTTAAAGTTAGAAATGAAAAACAAAAAGAAGTTGCAAAAGCCTACTTGTTTGTGTAAACAACATCAATCTCTTCTCTTTCTTCGTTGACTATCTCGTGATCGTAGGAGTTGATTTCGTAATCTTTTAAAAATTTTAAAACAAGTTCGCACTAAAGATAACAACTGTCAATTAACTTTTCACTCTAAAACCTATCACACTTGCCTCAGTTGAAGTCATGTTCCAGAACACAATGGAGCCTTCTCTGAAGATGAAAAATTCTCGCTTCTTATCATCTGTTTTGTACTTTGCAGTAAGATGAAGGATGTCTTCATCATTAAAATCATTTCCGTCATTAGGCACCGGGTGGTAGAGCCCTTGCTTGGCAATTGCGTTTCCGATTGTCTCCAAGTTGTACTCTTCAGCGGTACTCAATGCGACCACTGGCCTTTCCGAGAGGCCCTCAACTTCCAAGTGAGCATGAGATTTTTTCAACTTTGGCGAACGCCGTTTGATAGAATCAATTAGTAGGCGTTCTGAGTCAGTCAGGCCAGTGGCGGTAGCGGCAAATCTGAAACGCATTTGCACATACTGATTATAGCTTAATCTTTTGCTTGGAGCTGTATTTCTAAAACTAAAGAAACAAAATTAGCAAAAAGTAAATACATCAGCACTGACCAGCAACTGACAGCAGATTATACTTTGACGGTGATGAAGGTGGCACTCGCAAGGAAAGGTGCCTGGTGCTTGGCCCAATTAGCCCAGCCAATGATTTCGCCTGGCGAAATGAGTGGAGCACCTGAAATCTGGTGAGAATTCGGTTCATTGTTACGTTTGGCAGTAAACAAGCATTTGTTTTGTTTCATTTGTGTGTACCGGCGATTACATGTGTTTTGCGTCAGCAGTGTGTTTTGCATGCTGTAACAGACGGCGCCGGCGCACCGCCAAAGGCTGTTTGTACGCTGTGCGTTATTCAGGCATCGATTGGAGTGAAAAAGGTAAAATTAAAAATGGGTGAGCAAACAGGTTCAGCAGCGTCAATCATCAAGGAAACACTTTTAATAATCATAAAGAAAATAAAGAAAAGGAAAAAGTACACCAGTTAACAAGAAATAAAGAAAAAAGGTATGAGGAAATGGCATGAAAGTCAATTGGTTCATGTCCTAGGGAGAGAGAGAGATATTTGGAGAGTGGTATAGAGCAATTGCAAGGAAAGTAGGCCTAAAATGACAAGGGAAAGATGACACTGCCAAGGGAAAGACAAAAAGTATAGGAATAATGATCATTTAATAACAAGTAAAAACAAACAAATTGTTGACGTAATAAATAAACCCAGACGTCTATCGGTGATGCAGTTGCAGTTTTACTGGAAGCGCCTAGATTCACACATTTCCTTTACTCTAAGGTTTTGACACCTTGCTTTTGGCCCGATTTTCGTTGCTGCAATTTGGAAAATGAGTATAGTAGAGATGGTTTACTTTACTGGCGCGCTTCGCTGGCGCCAACTCCTAAAATCGGCTATTGCTGCCATGTACAACTACAGATCTTCGCCTTACCTCGTCGAGTAGCTGCCTGGTCTGCTCCTCCAGCTCCCTGATGTCTTGCATCGTCAACCCGTGCCATTTGTCCATCCAACAGAAAACTTGGCGGTGAAAGTTGGTGAAAAGTTTTCTTTCAAACTGTTTAGTAGAGTGGACAGCAAATCATGTGCAGGAGATTAGGACAATTTCAATCTTATTCACAGACAAGTGCGTACCTTCTGGACAAAACTCTCAACTTTGTTTTGAAAACCGAACCACTTGAACTCGATAGTGACGAGCTTGTAGGCGCACATGACTGGCTCAATATTAGTCTATAGAACGCAAATATATGAGAATCCGTTAAGTTGCAAGATCATGTAAAGAGAAACCCTTACTTTCCAATCTCCAACTAGTGGTCCTCTTCCAGTTTTGGATGACTTGAAAACCTTTGGATCTTCATCTTGCTTAAATTCCTGAAAACATCAGATTTTACATGATATAGAAAGAAAAATCAGTGGTCAAATCTTACAGGACTAGGATCGTTGGCAATGTCAATCCAAATGACTTCGCGCTGCTTCAGTTGCTCCGGTGGCAGTTGATGAACGTTCTCCTGAGTTCCACGATCAGGCGCGTGCACAGTTTCAATGGTCAGCTTGAATCCATCCTTCATGTAGTCAGGATTCTGTCAAGTGAAATGGATACACACAGTGTGAGATGAATGAACTGCTGATTCCTCTGTCAAAAGTGGTTGTTACCGTGATAACAGTTTTGCAGTATGGATAGGCGTTCCACGCTTCTTCATGAACTGCAAGGGCACCCTTCGGCGTTACCAGGCGAACTAGTGCTGGGACTTTGGTGTCGAGGTGATAGATTTTCTTGGTGTACTGGCCTTTGCTAAACTGACCACCAAGCAGAGGGAAGTTCTCAAATGGCTGGTTTACAACCACTTCGACGCCTTCACCGCCGCCGGTTTCATTTTTGGAAGCTTCAGCCACACTCCATAGTTGTCCAATTTGGTACTGTGTGCAATAATGTTCAGTTGTTAGTAATTGATACACAAACAGGATGCATTTCATTGCTGGTTACCTCTTCTACTGTCAATGGAAGAACGACTCGGCTTCAGGCAAGAAGAGAGCAACAAAATAAATACATTATTAAAAGGGCCGCCAGTTAGAGAGTGAACTTACAATTCTTTGATTAGCATGATTGCGGTTTATGAAAGACTGATGAGTTGGCGGAGATCAGACGGCAGGAGGCACACACTGGCTTCGATGATGATGATGATGATGTGAGAGCTGTGAAACCCGAACTCAACCAGATCTGCTGCTGCTGCCGCCGCTGGTGGTGGTGCTGGTGGATCTGCTCACTTTCAGCTGGCGTGTCTCTCCGTGTGGTCGTCTATGTGAAAGCTGTCTCCGTAAATTCCCTCTCAACGGCGGGGAGATGCGTTTGCTGACGACAGGAGGTTCAGGGGCAGGCCGCTGCATGCACTCTCGCTCGCACTGCACTCTACCACTCCACTGGCTACGGCAGTCCAGAAAGGCGTCATGCAGAAACAGCACTTCGAGACTGTCTGGTCCAGCCTTTTTTACAGCCGCCAGGCGATGGTGTAAAATCAACACGCGTGCTCAGTTCGTCTGTAGAAAGTGTAGCGGCTGATAAGTGAAAGCACAAGGTGTGCAGAGCTGCCCCGCTTTTGTTTTTTATTGCAGAGCCCGGTGGACGGCGCCGCACACTCTACTCTACTCTAGCTCCAGTGCGGACAATCTTTTTAAAATCTTACTTGATAAAAAATTGTGTTAACAATAGACAGAACAGATCAATTTGTCACAAGAAAGCGGCATCAAAGTGGAGCTTTTAAAAAAAGTTGTTGAGCGATTTGTTTTCGCAGTTTGCCCCTTCTCCTTAAGAGCCGTTTTACACGCTGCCAGTTTATGGTCGAGTGGCGGCAGTTCAAAAGATGATGATGGCAAATGGACCCACAAAAAGCACTTTTGAACTAATGCCTGTTGTTTGAAACTTCTAAACTTTTATTTCCAAGTACGGGTATTTTTTTAGAAATTGTTTTATTTACTAAAAAGACCTTTTTATTTACTACAAAATAAACAGGACATTTATTTATGGAATTTTTTACTAACATTTTAATATCTTGTTCCTGCTTGTGCCGGAAAGATGTTTCTGCTATCTGGCGTAAACTAGACAAAACATACCTTCAAACAAACAGATTTAGGTCGAGGTGATTTATAAAACTTATCGATCGATGCAAAATATAAATTTTCAAGTTTCATATCAACTTGTTTCAAAATCAAAATCATTATCAAATAAAAGTTTTTTAAATTTTAAAAATCAGCGTTGTCTACCGAATTTGCTTTGTGCTAGCCAAATTCAATTAATTTTGCTCTCGCTGTTTTCAGTCATTTGCCATGTTGTCTTTTACTGTTATGTTTCTTTGCATTTTGACTTTTGTGTCACAGTTGGCCGTTGGAGCAAAACTAAAGGAAAACTGCGGCCGAAATGTTCTTGATGATTGCTCCAAGAAGCTGCTTATGTTGAGCGACGAAACTTTTGTATTTCCGGTAAATATGGAGCAAATGAATAAGCATTGTCAGTAAGTGAACAGCTTTTTGAATCATAATAGTTTTTAATAGCAGGCTTTTATTTTTATTACTAGAGAAATCAAGCCACTTGAAAAGTGCATCAAAGACTACTCAACGAGATGTTTAGATGGTGAAGCTCGCAGCTCACTAAATGTAGTTCTATACGGAATTATCAAGACAAACAAATGTAAGACTGTTTTCAAGAGAATATTATGATAATATTATAAACTTGACATTTCTTTTAGCCTATTGCAATAACAACAAAAAGAAAAATGCTTTCATCACTTTTGGAAAATGTGCCAATGCGAACAAACCTAAATTAGACCAACTTATGAATATTCTCAATAAGGATACTCATGGAGCCAGACTAGCTAAGGATCCTAGAATGAGACTTCCATTTGCTTGCTGGTATGTCAGCAAATTCTGACTTTTTATTTCGGTTCAATTTTTCTGATAATATATTTATTTTTATTGTGAAAAGTAATTTTTACAAGTTTAAAAGCAGCGTTATTCAGACATTGGACCAAGACTGCCCTGAAGAAGCACTCGAACTGGAGCGCGTCATTGACGGCTATTCTCGTGCTGGTCTGGACCTTCTTTGTGGCGATTTCACGTAAGTTTGCCAAAAGTAACAAATCTTATCTAGAAAATAAATATTTTTTTTCTAGGGAAGATTCAGACAAATGCGATCAGATTATTCAAAAAACTCCTATGTGGACTAAACCATTAGAAAGCAAAGTTTTTATTGTAGCTCTTGTTGAAATCCTTAACAATCTTTAAATAAGTTTATTTTCTAAATAGTACATTTAACTTACTTAAATAAAAATGTTGTTGCTTGCGATACTAAATAAACGCAACATCTTTTGAGTTATTCACCTGAGCTCAATGCCATTAACACAAGTGCCGTTTTAAATGCAGGGAAATTTTCAAACAAAAATGCAGAAAAGTAAAAGCAAAATCTTGCTAAAAGTGACTTTACCACTATTATAATTAATTTTAACGTGCATCGTGGGATAGAAAGATACCGTTTTCTTTTATGCCTTTTTGCCACTGCAACTGACGATGGATGTTCTTGATGATTTCTGATTAAATCTGCCTAAATTAAATGCACCATGCACATTGCACTGGACAGGTGATGCGGAATATGATATTATGGGGACTTAAGGTAGGCATCTTCAAAAGTCATACTTGCTCCCTCACTGCTACTATGAATTAACAAGACAATTTTTTGATGAATTCTTTGATTGTATAATTCTTTGCTTACACTAATGTTATCCTATTTTGTAAGTCAACAAATAGAATTACTCAACACAGTGAAAAACAAAACTTTTTAAAACATTTTTTTCTACGATTACAGTTTTTTGAGTTTGTGAATATGCTAAAATTCATTTGACAAACGGCATTGCTTTTTTCTGTAAAATTTAATGTTCTGACAAACTTGTAATCGATTTTTTTTAAAAAGAAACAAAAACAAGTCCAGATTTTGGTAATGCACTAAATGTACAGTTTGAAAGAGGGGTAAATGTTTAGATACCGTTTAGCCTTAGAATGCTTATACTGCGATAGTAGCAGAAACAGTGGTGGTGTGCCAAGTGTGACCACACAAGGGGAGAGCTTTTCAAACACGGCAACGACAAGCCTGGTTTTTGGTAGGCGCAGGATCACAACCACGGTGCACTATAGTGGCTGGCAGACGAACACAACGGCCGTTTGGCGCCTGTAGTCGAGCCGAGGCCACTTGCCATTTGGCGCTGAGAGCTGATGGAGCAATCATTTGTTTGACGGCCTAGCGACGATCAGGTTCTCAGGTTCCGGCAAACTGTTTCTCGATCTGATTTGCTTCACTTCCTCTTTGCCATTTGTCAGTTCAGCGCACGACAACTGCCACTCTCTGTTAATGTCAACCGTTTTAACCAGAGCAAATCAAATCAGTGGTTTCCAAAAAACAGCAGCATTTTTTTGCGCTTTTCGTGCACTTTGAAACATTCGCCAACATATCTTCTCTGAAAACTTTATGTTTTTGTTCGATTATGCTAAACGGCAATTGATGTTTTCTGTCGTTTGAAAGCGCAGCTAATCGATGTTTTTGTAAATTGTGTCACAATTGTATAAAAAGTATTTACATTCACTCTTATCAGCTTTTTCCAGGACGCTCTTTTTCTATTTTACCTTCACTAACATATCAAACACCATTGTAAGTAAATAGATAAGTTTCTTTCTGTTTGTTATGTTTGGTTCTCTTAAATGCTGTACAACACCAAAATTGACAATTGTAAAGAGCTTAGCTAGTGCATTAAAACTCTAATTTAAAAAATGTTGAACAAAAACAGCAAAGTAATTAGCTGTACCCGTAAAAAAGTAACTTGATTCAAATAAAAATAAGCAAAACATGTTGAATATTGATAAACACAATTACTGTGGCAATTAGTCTCCCATATGGTTAGTTTTAATTAAAAAATGTCAAATCTAATTTGTGTTTGTTTTTAGAAAAGTGTACTTTGTTTTGTGTAAGTTTCTCAGCGGCATCATTAATCGTTGTTGACGCAACACTATAAATCAGCTATGAAAAACATTGCCGGCAATAAATTTTTTAATTCTGAGTTTTTTCTACTTGTGTAATGAATTACAATTTGAAATACTTTTTCTTGTCACTGAGTTTCTACAAATTTAATTATACTTAATGTTTGTACTTTTAAAAATTACTTTTGAGTTTTAAGCAAAATAACAACTAAACAAACTGTCAAATTAAATTATCATCATTTGACAAATTAGGTTTCCTTTAGCATTGCACGAAATACTGATAATGTGGTTGAAAAAATGTGCATAACCGGTCAAGTGGCGCTAGTTAGTTAATTTTTGTTCTTTTTTCAAATGACCGAATTAAAGCATCTGTGGCATAAAGTTTGCTACATAAAGTTAAACGTGCAATTCTATCCGTTCTAGTTTCTTTTGCTAAAAGTACACCGGTCACAATTTCAATAAAACACAATTCAAATGTTCCTGTCAGACATCTTCTCTGCAGCATTTTTTTGTTGCTAAATTATTTAAAGTCATTTGTTGTCAACGCCTTTTGCACTCTTTTACCCGATTTCTTTTTGCGCACAAACATGAATGAACGACATTGTTAAATTATTAATTTAACAATCACAGTAACAATGTTGATATTTTTAAATAGATCTTCGTTCAGTTGCTGAATAAAAAAGCAAACCAATTTTAAAAAATAGCTTTAACAAGCGAAGTAAAAATACAAATTTATTGCTACTCAAAAAAACGTTTCCGCAAGTGGGACCATTATTTGAGTAAATAAAAAAAGTAAATGTTTGCCAGTTTAACTAGTTTATTTTTTACATGTAGAAGTAGCAACTTCAGTGTGAATGATTCCGAAAACAACGATTTGTTTTTATTACTTGCCGTTGCTAATAATCGTCATTTTACATTTTCAGTTTTGTCATTTGTCAGAAAAAAGAGTTTCAAGCACCTCAATGAAAAGACACATATCACCAGCACTGGCAGTGCCATTATCAAGTGATTGTGCCTCTGAATCCGTTTGAGTGTCCCGCAGAGTGCCAATATCGCTATCAAACTAACGTCCACGCTAAGTCCAAATGCGTACTTTTGTGACATTTGAGGACTTGCCGTACATTGTCCACTTCAACTCAAGCCAACTTGATTGTGATGATTTGATCAAGCACCAGTACTTGCCAACTTTGCCGTCAGTTCTTGCAGGTCAGTCGACGCTGTTATACTCACTGAACACACTCTGTTTTTAAACTAATTTTTGTTAGTAATTACTTTTTAGTTTTTTTAAATATCTTTGCCTTTTATAGACAAGTGTTATTTAAATTTTAAAAACCAGAATTATCAAATTTTTCTTGTTTTGCATGGTAGACAGGTTTTTAAATTAGAAGTAAATAATTAAAATTAAACCAGATTAAATGTAATCCTAGTGTGGTTTGAATAGCTTTTCTTCTTTTGTTGTTTCCTGTTACTGCTCATTGCCTTTAAATGCAATTGATTGATGAGCAAACAAGTGAACAATTTGCACTGTGCACCAATTCCCTAGTTGTATTTAAACAAATATTTAGTTTAACTAAGAGCAAAACTTAATAGACCAAATCATTGATTAAATATAAAAATGCGAAACAACTTTGTACAACGCTCCTTTTTTGCATAAAGTTCAATTAAAATTTTTTAAAAAAATTTTTAATTTATTTAGAAATGATTAAAATGCAAACAGAAATAATTAAATACAGCGTTTTCAATAATACTAAGTATTTTAAAATTTTTGGGTTGTATAATTTATTAAAAATATTATTTTATAAGTATTTTTATTAACAATACCACCACAGTATAAATTTTTAAATTTTTTGTGATTATTTTATACAAACGAGTATTTCAAATTTAGTGGTCATTAGTCGCCATATACAGGCATAATTAGAAGCAATTGAGTACTTTCTGTTGACTACATTCTAATTGAATCTGCTTGTCAGCGTTTAACTAATATTTGTGCTCCGGCACACTTTTGCTTTTTAAAAAGCAATTTATTGTTTCACATTGTTCTATTTTCACGCACACAACTTCTCAATTGTTAATTGTATTACTGAAAAAACACATTAGGACACAAATATATTTTACGGGAATTCATCAACTTCCTCATTACGTGCAGACGTTTGATGCACTTAAGTTGCAAACTATTGCAGGTTTATTTTTGAGACTAAATTAGATTGTATTTTGAGTGTAACTTTCGTATATTTTGTTTTCCATTCAATAACTTAAATAAAGTTGAATTAGGTTTGTGATTAACTAAATTGAGGCAATTTATAAAACAAAGAAATTGATTATTTCTGTAGAAAAATATTGTTCGTTTCTGCCCAACTTAAGCGTAAAAACACGAAAAGTGCCTGTTTCATATTTCACAAACTAATCAAGCCTTGACGCACGCAGAAAAGCAGCATATTTTGAATAAATCTGCAAAATATTTGAGTAAAATTTATAAAAATGCACCACAATTACCAAAAAAGGCTTTTTAAGTAACTTTTTATCAGCATGACTGTAGTGTCGCATTGAAAACCATATTCTGTTTGTCAGAAAACTTATTTTTTTATTTTTTATCATTGTACCCTTTCCAAACTTGATATAGAATTTGGCAAGTTTGGGACATTGATGCTGACAGTGTGCTGTATGCTCACACTACTGGTGATTGCCATTTTTGTTGAAGAAAGCATCATCCTTTTTCGTAGATGGCCACTGCGCTCCTATTGCCACACAATGGCCATTCTGGCTGTCTTTCCGGTGAGTGCCAGTTGCAATCAATATTGAATAGTTGTTTATTCTGTTTTGGCTAACTTTTATATCCAGATATCATGCATTTGTTTCTTTCTTACAATGCTCATTCCTCGCTCAAACGATCTAAATACAACAGTAGCCACCTTGTACCAGCCACTGTCTCTGGTGCTCTTTTTCAAACTCATCGTCAGCTACATGGGTCGTGAGAAAAACCTCAAAGAGTCCTTGATGGGCAAGCAAATCCCCACAAAAGGACCTCCACTCTACTGGTTCTGCATTTGTTTTCCGTCATGTAAAATGAACAAGTAAGTGTGTCCGTGTCCGAGTTTTTTTATCATTACCAGCCCTTTCAATGTCGTTTTTATTTTTTTTTCAGGAAGCTCTACTACCTAATGAAAGCTTGCATTTATCAATTATTTATGGCTCCTTGCTTTCTCTACTTTGTTATGGGCGTTTGCAGCAAAACCGGCGTCTATCAACCAGGACAGGTAACGTAGCACCGGCCGCCTATGTGCTCAGTTGATTCAATTAGTAAATGAAAATAAAAAGAAGGATATAACTGGAGGATAGGAAATACTATTTCATTTTTGCCCTTGTAAATGTGGTTTGTCAATCTGGTTGCCTGCAGTTGCATCATTGCAATGAAAGTAACATTTTTGTTGCTATATGAGCAATGAATCGACAATCATTTTCTTTTTGTTCAGAAAGACAAAACCACATTTGTCACCTAGAATGCATTATGTGCTTTATCAGAAACCATAAATTATTACTTGTCAATGTGGCTAATTGGCATTGTACAAAGTCCTGGTGATTAACTATACCAACGTTTTGCTTTGTTCTAGTTGTCTCTCGGAAATGCTGCTGTGTATCTTGTCAGCCTCGGTGCACTTTCTTTCGGAATCGGGGTGTACTTTTTGGAAATTTTATACAAAATGTCACAACATCTCCTAACTGGATACTACATTTGCAGCAAATACTACATTCTTCAAGCATTTTTTGTCATTACTCGCTTTCTAGTGCTCTCGTTTGATGCACTAGGAAACAGCTTCACTTACTTTCCCTGTCGCCCGCCGATTTCGAGTTTCGCTTATGGCTTGTGTAAGCATTTCTTCTGTTTTTGTTTATCAACAATGCACAATCTCTTTTATTTTTTTGCCGTAGACATACGCACTGCGATTCTCATCGTGTTGACATTTTTGCTGTCTTTGTTGGCAAGACAAATTTTCACAAAGCCTGCACCAAGCCGTTCAATGTCCATGTTTGAATCTATCACAGACGCCATCACCTGACAATCAATAACCCGCTTCAACGGCAATCAAATTGGCACCACTCTTCTGCCTGTCACCGCAAAGCCTTACTTTGATTCAGCAGAAACTAAACTTGCAATTGGAAGGCCAGACAAGTGTCCGGCTTCTGCAACAGTGGTCATCAGCCCCCCACTGAGGTCCTTTGGGTTGACCGGAGGATGCCTTGTCAGTAGCAGTAATGTAGTCGATGGGACAAACACTAGTCAAAATGTAAAACGTGGACACCAGCGAACTTGCAGCGCACAATCAGTGCTTGTCACTTACCACCATCATGTGCCCAGAGTTAGCTGCGATCAGAGTGCCCTGGCAACGACCACCAAAGAAAGGACCTGCATTCAATCACCGGAGAGAGTCAATTTTAATGCTTCAGAAACTGCTGCTGAATCAGTATGATTGTGTTTTCCTAATGTCTAATGGCATCAATTGTCATCACTACATTAAGGTTACATCACTACACTGCAGCAATCATAGGCCCGGAAACAAAACGCAATTTGCCCTTAAAACGTTGCCATTTACAACCAAAAGCTTTTGCCAATAAGCACAGTGATATTTATAAATTTACAAATGCAGACAATTTTACCTTTTTAAAGGGAAACGGGTCTAATAATAACATTTTACAAAAAAATACTGCACCTGCATTTTTTGCTATTTGGTATTTATAAAAAATGTTTTTTATTTAAGTTTTCAAGTAAAAAATTTACCAATAAAATAATCATTGTTTAAGTTTAATTAAAAAACATCCACTATACCTCAAAAGTTTGCACAAGTGATACTCAGTAATCTTCAAAGTTTTTCGGAATCATCTTCTACTCTGTTGTTTTTTGTAAAAGCAAAAACGCGTTTATCCAATAGTTATTTGTTATACGATAGTTATTCGCTTGCGTTTGTTGGTGCATATCATAATACAAAAAAGATCGACGATTGACTTTGCCGTGCAACTTTTTCTCATTTATGTGCATTTGTTTTTAGCCAATTGATAAACTGTTCCGCTACATTAAATATTTATGTCAAGATTAAATGTAGAGTCAAGAAAAAGCAGATAAACGCAATACTATTTGGTCAGCACTCATAAATCCAATCGAGAATTGGCAAACAGCATAGACAAATAAACTATCTAATGCTTTTTATCACAATAGTATGTGTACAAAAAACGGTCATTTATTAGTAATTTGCATTTGCCTATCTTTTTAGTATACTAGGTTAGCAATGTCCACTCAAGCATTTTTTCAATTCACAATATTATCATTTGTTTGAAATGTTTGGCCATTGAAGTACTTGATTCTTTTTAAAACTTTTTTTCGACAACAACTACTTTAGAAATAATTTAATCAATACAAAAAAATCTTTACAAATAAACAATTTGCCGTGGCAAGTTGATTGATTAAAAGTAATTTGATAGTTTTCAAATTGGCAAAGAAAAGAGCATCATTTGACATGCTGTCACCAAGTTAGGTAAGGCTGACCATTGGAGGAGGACCTGTTCTGACAGGTGCTTTCTCGCCACTCTGCACCAGCATTGCTTTCAACTCTGAAAGAGGTTTCGATGGCGTTCGCTGCAAAATCGGCTCCTTTGGAGGTCTGTGAATGGCTGCAGCAGCCTTTGCTTTGCTTCTCTCTAGTCGATCTTTTAGCCAGTTGGTGTTGACATGTGACACATGGAGATCATCGCCAGTAGGCATTCCATTGCGCCGAACTGGGCTCTCCGTGAGCCCACTCAGTTGACTGGTGAGCCACTCATCGTATGGTGTGCCCAGTTCAGGTTTGCCAAATTTTTCCGCAGCCTACGCAAAATGAACGGAATCTGATTATCACAGAAATCTTAAAAGGATTGCAGTGCATTACGTGTTTTCCTAGTGCATAAAGGCATCTGGTCACTTTGGGGATATCTTGCATCGACAACAAGTCTTCCACCTCAAAGAGCTCTGTTGCTGCCATGCCATAAGCTTTGCATGAGTCAAGAAAGTGTTGAATATTTTCCCGCTTGGCACGTTTGTCATCGCCCCCAGTGAGCGGTCGTGAACTTGCTGGTGGTGCCAAAGTCTCAATCAGTCTAAGGGCGTACAGGCGAGAAGAAAGAAGAATGGAATGAGAATGAGGAAGCACCTCCACCTTTACCACTACCACCACAACCCGGATACGTACTGACAGAGAATGACCCCGTCCCGCAGGTATTGCTCGTAGTCAATGCACGAAATTTCCGCAATAACTTTCCAGATCCACAGAAGAAACTGTGATTCGCGCACATATTCGTTGATGCTCCGCTAAAGAATACACCGTTTAGATGACACTACTCAACTTTAACTAGAGTGACTCACGTGTTTGGGCACTGGAAGACATGGTGCCTGCTGGTTCTTCTCCGAATTGGACGTGGCAGGGTTTGCTTTGGTCATGATTCTCCCTTTGCTGGCCGCATCTACAGCGCTGGCAGTGCTCGGTCAGCGGCTGATGAAGGTGGGCAGTGACGTGTGTGAGCAAGCGGTAATTGAGGGGTTGAGATTCGATTAATTCGCACTTGGCAAGAGTGCTTATCGGAGCGAAGGGCAGATAAAAAATAACAAAACACACACACACACTTTGACTAGCTCAATTGCCTGGGTGTTGCCGCCAGAGTGAAAGCAGCAGCCGCAACATAAATCTCATGTCATCCATTCAATATTTTAAACATACACTGCATTTGTAGCCTAATTTTGTCTAGCACTTCTCTACTGAGTAGCTAGCACAGACAATCATTTGCAAGACACTGCCACAGGCAGAACTGAGGAAGGAGCAGATTCTGAAAAAAATCTGCTTTGCCTGCAGATGAGGGAATAAGCTGAAAAGTGGCAGAATGGTGAAATGAGAACGCTGGTGTCGGACAGCCTGGGTGACTTGCCATGCAACGTCGGCACTCTCTAGACAAGACACGAATTAAAAATAGCTTCAATGTGGTGTGTGTGTGCCCGAGTCAAGTGCTGACGCCACCGCTGCCGCCTCAGTTTAGCCTTCTGATGTGGGTTTCACTGATTTCAGTGCAATCGAGGTGACGCCAAGAGAGTTGTGAGTTGTTTTCGTTTTGCCCAGCGCTTTTTGGAAAGCACCCATCAGCTTACAACAAGCAGGCCCTTTCACTCAATTTTTGTCTAACTTGTCCTTGTCAGCAATTATATCGAGGTCGAAAATGTGCAAGGCCAAGTGTAATGATTTGGAGTGTTTGGTCATTCTTGTCTATTTTAATAAAATTTCTAGTAAGTATTTCCTAGAGCACCGGGTGGCACTCGATAAATCAGTATTAACGATGAAACCCAGTCGTTTTTAGCGACAGTGCTAGTAGCATTAGTAGTTTTGGTCATTGAGACAGTTCAACGGGATAGCACATTTTACGAGAATTCAAGATGCCAAGATCACACACCCAAAGAAAAGATGAGTTCTACTGATAAAACAAAAACGAAAATGGCAACAACTGGAAACCAAGTTTAGTTTGAAGTGTTACTGCTAGATAGTGCTAATCTATTTTCAATTGCAGCCACGCAAAAGCCATCACCCAACAGAATGATGTGCAAAATTGCTTAGTGTGGACTTTTATGATGTTATTGCTATCAAGAAAAACTTTTAAAAGTGACGGTTTTTAACTAAACTTTATTTTAAAATTATTTCTAAAGAAAACACTGAGATTTTAAAAACATTTAAAAAATAAAAAAAAATAAATCAGGGAATGCACTCATTTGAACAGGGCTAGATTGGCATTAATTGAAAAATTTACTGATGATTGAAACAAATTGTAAATAATATAAATAAATTGGCTTTTTATAAAGTGGATTCAAACAAAATTGGTTACTTTGACAAATCTTAAAGTTTGGCACTAAAGTGAAAAACCAATTTAGGTTTAAAATGAAGTGTTTTGTTTAGTGAATAAAGTTTTTATTTGACAGTTTTTTTCAAGTAGAGTGTAGTGCCAATTTTTTTTTTAAATGTTTGTAAACCCACTGTTACAGTTTTATAACAAAATGAAAATGCTGTAGAAAATAGGCCCGTCAAAATACCGATTGGTATCAAAAGTAAATTAACCGAATAGAAACGTATATACGAAGCAGTGCACAAGCACAAATATATTGCAGTAATTGGCTTTGACTAAATAAGGCATCTCCATTGTCGTGTCTGACTGACACTAGGCATGACGGCCGGATCAGAGTCAATGCTTACCACTAAAGTGGATGTCATGAAAAAACACACAAAGCGATGGCAATTAAGCGAAGAAGAGCATCAGACAGACACTGCCAAGTTGAGGCTAGGATGAGGAAATTGAATGAAACTGCCGGTCGACACCGGTAAAAAGAAATGATGCAGTAGTAGGCAGAGTGTCGATGCAGTCGACAAAAGATTTGCCGCTGCGCAACCTGTTTGCATACCTTGTTGCCTAGCATTCATCAAATGTCTAAAATTGATTCGGAAGGTGTAATCGGCGAAATGCTTTAATTGATTTCCGCAGCAAAAAAGGTAAATGGAACGCAGTGAATGATAAATGTACAATAAATTAAAATACAGGTGAAGAATGAGAAGGGGACATGACTGAGATTACGGGTTACATTAGTTGCCTAGTTGGACAATGCTGCGCAAACATTGCAAAAAACTGCCGTTGTTGTTGTTGTTGCTGCTGCTGCTAAATGCTCTTGGAAACCGTTTGGATGTAGTGGCAAACAGCAAAGAGTATACCGATCAACTCGACGACCGAAAAGCCGAGGGCCATCCATCCAAGCATGAGAACGTAGTCGCGCATTTCGGCGCCGAACTTTGACCAGCATCCGTCGTAGTAAATGTTGCTGGGGTGCTTACGGGCGCCACAATTTTTTACCAAAGTTTTGCAGCAAGCATCAGGAACGGGCGCACTTTTGTTGCGTCGTTGGGGGTCGTCGAGAAACTCATAGTCGTCAAAAAAGACCCATCCACAGCAGTGAAATGGCTTGTACAAGCTTTCAATTTCACTAGCTCTATCCACCAACAGGTGCTGAATGTCAACAGACTCGCGCACTGACACTAAAAAGTCGTCGTTAGGCTCAGAGTGTGAGTTGATAAAGACATGCTCGGGACTGACGGTGGCGATGCTGAGAAGACCAATGACCAGCTGAATGGTAAAGAGAAGAAGCATCACAAAAATGTAACAGCAGAGGACGTAGGGAGACTCTGCACAGGATGACCAGAAGGACTTGCTTTTGCTGGCTGAATCATCCTGCTGTCGGCTTGGGTTGCCCTCTGAACAAGTCGAGCGGTGACTGGTGGACTCGAGAGTAGAGCTGTTGATTAGGGATTCATTTTCATTCAACTTTTGCTTTCTTTTGTAGTAGTAAAAATCGCTCGATTTGGACCAACTTGTGACGAGTGAAAAGAAAATGTTGATTAGAGATATACTGCTGATGGTAATGCCGCAAAAAAGCATCGAGTAGTGGATAATCTGCACTAGGTGGCCTGGGCCGAGTAGGCTGATGATGTTGTTTAGATACTTTGTATTCTCGCCCAAATACTGCGATACTTCAGGCCGCCCGTACAAGACTGTGAGCAGCAAAATGACAATGCCGCTGAGGAGAAAAATAAAGTTGAATATGAAGAGCACGAGGTTGACAAATCTAGCAGAGAAGCAGCAGGTTTGCGGTGATGGCTGGTGTAGACTTTGATTGGCCACCGAAGACGGCGCCATGCAGGGACTGCGATTTGGATTGGCCATTTCCCTGATTTGTACAGTGACTATCTGCTTCTTACTGACCTTTTTACTGACCACGTACAAGTGAATGACTAATTGGCAGAGTGGTGAAAAGAAACAAAAAAAATTGCGACAATCACATTCAAAGAAAGGCTACTAATACTGATTGATGCCGAGTGACGCAGTGAAGGCAAAGGACAAACTGCAATGAAGGACGAAAAGAATGGCACGACCACGGCGACTCCGAATCTGTTTTTGTGAGACAATAAATGCAGCAGTACACTCTTCCAGTTGATTCCAAACAATATTTCAGATGATGAATAGCTCTGTGGTGGTGGTCTGGAAATGTGAAAGAAAAGGGAAAGGCACCAGTAAAGGCAACACAGCTGAAGAATGCACAGTAAAAGACGAAAAAGAAGAAGAATAAGGAAGAGTAAAAGTAGTGTCAGAGACGACAAAGTCGGTCGAAGCTAATGGCATCGTGCCACTGCATCGCTCAATTCTTCCATTCTGCCACTGTTTGTCTCTGCATCAAAACTTCTTCGTTCACAGGCACCCACATTCACACATTTCAGCTTCACGATGGCAACCAGTGTGTAGTAGTAGTAGAAGTAGGCAAGTAGAACCCAATTTCAGTGTTCATCCACTTGTGCTTATCGCCTGGCCATAAAGACATGGCAAGGCTATAAAGTGCACAGTAATAACCGAAGAGAGGATATTTGAGAATGCCGAAAACAGTTTCACTCGAATGTTGCCGTAATGGCAATTATAATTCAATTTGCTTGCTGCCAGATGAGCCAATGTAAGTAGGTAAGCAAGTGGAGAATGGTCAGATGAAGGACAGATGTGCTGAACGGTGCTGTTGACTGTTGGCAAGCACATTTAAAGTGACAGTTGACAGAAGTAGGCCAAAACGCCGATGCCACTGTCACTGCCTCGACAACGTCAGGCGGTGCTGTGCGGATAAGAGTGACAGAATGAAGGCAAACGACAAGTCGATGCTGGGTTACTGCACTGATAATGCTCGTGCAACACCGGCAACAGTGCCTACAGTGCTGCAGGTCGAATAGCAGGTAGCAGTGGCGTGAAAGGTGGTCACACAAAGGAGAAGTGGGCACAATTCTCAGTGGTAGAGCAACAATGGGACGAGCACAGAATTCTCACTGTGCCTGGAGATCGGCGTAAAAGTGGCAAATCAAACATTCCGCCGTCGGCTTCTTTCTCTCTCTTTCACTTTACTGCTCATTCAGCTGGTGGTCGTCGCTGGATACTTTTCCATTGGCTGCAGTAATCCCAGAAATGATAGCGCTTGCTCGTTTGTTCCGGCGGCAATAGTTTACCAGCTAACGAGGCCTTTGACAGTTGACGATAATGAAGGCAAGTGCAGCTGCGTGTTCTCTGAAGTGGTGGTGTTGTTGCTGGATTGCAGAAAACGAGTAACTTCGTGCTACTGTCTCTGTTATGATTAGCACTTGTTTGTCGTCAACTATTACTGCGACTGCACTGCTCTCACCAAGTTGAGGGAGGATATTTATCACAAACAGTTTCTACCCATTGGTGAAAAGGCTTCTCTGGTGCACTGTCAGTAAACACTTTTTTCCCACTATGAAGCTGTCTCTCAGATGCGATAACCAAACGATGCAATGGCAATATTCAAAGAGAAGATGAGAGGAAGCAAACTGGTGGTTGTAGTGGTGGTGTAAATGTCAGGAGGCAATGTGCTTCATTTTCAGTGTGTGCTTCAACGGCAATGTAGGCAAACGTGAACACGATGACTACACTGTGAAATGTAGTCTGCAGAATTGGGCACGATGCTTCAAGGGCAAGAGTAGTGAAAGAGGATGCACTAGTAGCCAATGGTAAAAACTGCCCAGTGTTCAGGACAGAATGGCATGCGAAACCATAAAAAGCATTGGTATGCTCAAACACGGGCGGTCGGTAAAGTGTTGCCCAGTGAGAAAAGAAGAGGGAGAGCACTGGTCGGCAATAGTGCTGCTGAAGAATGACTTTTGCCCTCGCCACTTTGACTTTATGTCTTCGAGCGAAGCCAGTTCAGCAATGGCCCATGGCTAGATGAGGCAAAAAAAGAGGAATAAGAGCCTGCAAAGAGAAGTGGCTAGTGCGATGTTTGCTGCCGCTGCTAACCACCACCACCACCACCACTACCACCACGGTAAAGTGCAGCTTCAGCTCCATGAGGCAGCAATCATCGCCTTCATTAGCAGTGAGCACTACCTGCACACGGACGCAAGTGTAAATAACTGCAAACGCAAACAGCCGGCACAACTGCGCGCACCTACAATAGCTGGCTCATCGACGCTGCCAAAAAAAGTGTTCAAATTCGACCACAACTACCACGCAAAAGTCTCGTTCGTTCTTTCGTTGGTTAGTGCCTGCTTGTGATTGTGCTGCTGCTGCTGCATTTGCTACTACTGTGGTCGCCTTGACGAAAACAGCCGGTGACTGCCTGCCTGTATTGCGTCGGCATTGCTGTGGTCAGTTTTCAAAATTAAACCTCTTCAATGACAAAGGAGAAATGATGGGGAAATAGAGAACGTACTGCCGTTTGCAGCACGTGTTGATCAGCAATGACTCTTGAGCGATAAATCAGTGGGAGTTGAGGTACCCATCGACTCGGTGCGTAAAGTAAAGTACTGACAATTGGTGCCCCCTTCAAAATATATTGCCCATTCACGGCACTGATACGAATCGACACTCTGTGCGGTTGAGGACGATAAATAATGCCATTAGAGACACTTATTATTGCGACCAGCGGCCACTTGGATGGTAATTGGACCACTTGGCAGTTGTCGCGCATGATGGCCTTGAGCTATTGGCTCACTAACAGACAGGCAAGCTGGCCACTGTTTCAGTCCACTGTTTCAGTTTCCTTCCTCTGAGTGGTGTTCACTTCACCATCTCCCGCTGCGCATTGTCAATTGTGTAATCACTTTTAATTGTCGCCGCACGTGGTCAGCGAGCAGCAAAGTTTGAGTGGCTGAACAGTTTTGGCACAGAGCACTGGCCCTCGGCAATGGTCTAATCACTCTCGTCGTTCAAGTCCTGCGCAAACATGACTCTCCTCGTGCGGTGCGGTCGAGGCTCCACAGTGCTGGATGACTCAGGGTCGACTGAATCAGTCTTGTCTGCTTCCATTTCTGCTCGGATGGTGATGATGCCATTCACTGGCGACTGCTCCCTGCTTCGTTGGTCGCCATTCTCCTTCTGATTGAGCTCCTTCTCCTTCTTTGCATCACCCTCAACAGATCGGGACTTGATCATACAGGCATCCATACCTAAGTGAAAGGAGAATCATAAAGGTCATGCTCTGACGCAATTACAAGGATCACTTACTGTCACACTGAGAGTTGAGGAGAAAGTCTTTAATTTCTCCATCGCGCTCTTCAAAAACACAAAATGTCTTTTTTTGAAACGCAACCAGTGTGCGCACAATTTCCTGCTTCACCTGTTCTTTGTCCTTGTTTGCAAGTTTGTTAAATTCAGAAATGGACCAGAACTTTTTAGTGGAAGGAACTTTGCTGTTTAGATTGACTGGGCGTGTGATGATCTGTCCGGGCAAAAGTCGCCTTTGATAAACATTTCCACTTTGCTCAGATTCATCAACTGCGTCTTCCGTGTCGACTGCTGGTGCAGAGGACAGTACATTGTTTCGAGTTGGTTTGGTTGATTTAGCTATATAATCGGCACAATTAAAACAGATTAGAAAGGCTAATAAAATACACCAAAAACTCACTAAACGGACAGTGAAACAAACGCTGAAAGAAGCCAGGTTTCTTTTCCACCGGCATATCAATTGAAGTAATTGAACTTTTTTTGCCTAAATTGTTTGTTTCAAAAAATTTCTCTTCCAAGTTGCCGTTTATGTCTTTCAGCAGATCCATAATTTCATTGTTCACCCATGCCACCATATTATCACTTTTTGAGTCTTTTTCCCAGTTTTTGTGCAGTCTGAACTGATGTATTTGCACTATTTTAAAGCCACATCGCTCTTTGATCTTGTCGACGACATCATCAAAAATGGCTATAAAGGTGGTCAGAGAGTCATAGAGTCCTAGCTGCTTTCCGACGGCAAGGTCTTCAGAGACCTGAATAAAAAAGCAGTACTCATCGGCATAGTTGAATGTAATCTTGCGCCAGGTATCCTTTAGTCGTACAATAGGCGGACACTGCAGACTTTGGGTGAGCATGTTGATAGAGTGCCAGTTTCCGAGGAGCTCCAGCTGTCGAATGACCTGTATGAAAAAAAGTATCGATTCGGCGCGCTTGTTAAGGTCTTCGTGCCGGAGAATGGTAGTGGCAATTAGACGAATGATTCGATTCTGCAGGTGAAATAGTCCTTTGATGTTTGCACAAGAGTTCTGTTTTGAGAAAGAAAGCAATACCAAATCACCAACTGATATACTACCAACTTAGCTCGCTACCAGCTTACCATTACATGCGGTCCTGAATGAGTAATAAAATTGACTATTTCCGATTCCTTGATGGCAATAAAATGCTGGCGAACAACCAGGGTCAACTCGTGCGCAAACAGGCGGGCTTGTTCAGTTGAGTTGTAGTCAAAGTGGGGAAAGTGGGACACGTCCAGGCTGTTGTAGTGGGCTGTTTGTAAAAAAGGTAAACATAGTTTGCTTATTAGAGTACGGCTGTATAGTTTCTAAGTTGGGTCTCACCAGCCTGATTGGCCTCCATTGCCATCTCCAGTTCACTCTTTTGACGTGGCGTATGGAGAAACAGTGGATTGATCAACTTTAGTCGTTCATGGTAGTTGTCCCGTTTGCGTTCCTTCTCCACCTTGGCCGACCACAGCTCGCCCCCGGCGAAGCTTTGTCGCCTGAATCGCAAGTCGCTTTGCCCTTCAAAGTTCGGCGGCACCAGACTCTGTCGCCGTCGGTTGCGCACCGTTTTGATGTACTGGATCTCCGAGTTGGTGAGGGCACTGTAGTTAGACATGTTACTTTTGAGATCGGGAAAGAGCATGTTGCTGAGGTCGCCGAGTGAGGTGTTGAGGATAATGTTTTGTTTGTAGTTCTCTTCAAGAAGAGCATTCTCATCCTGGTAGAGAAACAGCTCCGAAGTGCAGTCTCGCAAGAGTAAACTGTGGCCAATGAGCAGAAACTTTTCGCTGTTTCCCAGTTCAGGGTTTGGCGTGAGAAAGACATGTCGTGGCTGAAGAATGGAGCCTCTTCTTGCTCGCGTCACCGAGGCCCGACTCCACTGTGCGTGTTCATACTGCTCCAGTGCCTCGTCCGCCTGCTTCAGTATGTCCTCCCAGTTTTTGTCCACTTTGTCTTTTCGTAGAGGCAAGCTTAGGGAGACGAAACAACCGTCGCCTACCCCATCACCGAATCGGTTAATGGACTTCTGACCGTCTTCCGTGGTGCTCTCCACGGAGGTGTCGCGAAAGTAGTACGGAATTCGCCACAGTTTGTCCTTAACCTTTGGTTCGGGCATTTGCAGGTACCTATCAAGGTCGATGACGGTGTCGCTGAGTGAGTCCAGCAGCTGCCTCTCCTCCGTATCGATCTCTACTCGTTTCTTGACAATAGGCTTCTCTGTACTCAAGTAGCGCACCAACTTGGTCTTTTGTTTCTTCTCGTTCACATCAGTGGTTTTGCTTTTATTATTATTATCCAACGAGGAAACAGAGTTGTCAGAGGGAGACCACTTAAAGAGACTAAATTTGGAGAACTTTTTCTTCTTTTGTGTACATTCCTGCTCCGGTTGTTGGCTTTCATCGATATCCACAGTAGCACTCAGGTCAAATTGAATGGCTTTTGTTGTCTTTTTGGCCATTTTTAGCAATGTTATCTGAGAAAAAATCGATCAAACGGGTTAATGGCGGCACTTGTGAAAAGGACAACAATTTGCATGGTAACTGCACAGTGAATATATAGATCGAGGCGTAATTAACGAGCGATCGAGAATGATCGGGCGACTTTAGACGGCCATTCGGCGACTGTTCTAGTCGATCGAAGAGGAGGCAGAGGAGGAGGAAAAGAAGAAGAAGAAGAAGAAGAAGGGAAAAACGGTATAGAAATGGGATCTGCGCCGACTGGCAAAGATGAGGAGCCTTAGTGAAAGGCAAGACGAGGTCGATTAGCCGCTGCGACAAGTGATCTCTCTCCCTTTCTTTCTCTCTATACTGATGATGAGATGGTGATGGTGATGGTGGTCGCTGTTGTGTTCATAGGCGGACATTGCAGTCTCTTTCTCTCTCTAGTCTTCTCTGCAGCTTCTCAATGGCTGATTCGCATTATCTATATGGTACTTTGCTTTGGTACCAGTTTACGTTACGTTCCACACACTTTGGAGGAAATAAAATTCACCAAGGCAGATTGTCACCTGCGCCTTTAAACACATTAACACAGCACTGATAAAAGGGTGGCGGTGGTGCTAGATATGGGCTTGCTTTATGACTGCGGACTGCGATTTATGCTGCTGCTGTCTACTCAGTTTGTACAATTTACGTGCTGATGCTTCTTCTCAAACGACGGCGGCGATACTTTGGAGAAGAAGAAGATGCTGGTGTTTTACTGTCGTCACCCCTCGGTGTGCACTTTGTCCTGCAGCCAGGTTTGCACTGATTTCAAGCTTTTTGTCAGAGACGCGTGCAGGTGGGAGCACTTTTGTGTGCAGTGAACAGAACGGGTACAGAGAGCACTGATGATGGTGATGGTGGTGATGGTGATGTCAGGCGGCTTTATTGTGACAGCCACACAGACCAAAGGAAGGTGGATGCAGTAAAGAACATCTCTGATAAGGATGTGAGGAGTAGCATCCTGTCCAAGTATTCACTGGGCGGCTGCTCTACGAGTCTCTCTCTCCTTCTCTCTCTCTCTCCCTCACGTTCTGGGCACTGACGAGCGGCGACACTTGTAAAGATGCCACGACGATGCCATCAGACAAGCTTCCTTCTTGTCAGTGCAGCTACCATTGCCGCAAGCACTGCTGCCACTCTGAACAGCAGTGTATGCGGCATCAATGCAAACCACTAACAAACATTTGGATTGAATTTTTAATGAATTTGTTTGTGTGTTGTTTTTTGTTGTGTGAGCGAGCGTGTGATGTGATGAGTGGCGTCATTCGACAGTGCCCTCCAAACGGAGACAGGTGGTAGCAGCAGATTGACAAGCACACAAACAAATTCACTACTGACGCTAAGCGTCCTCTTCACAAGGGCGTAATTTGTCCAGTCGTTTAGTTTAGTAACCAACTGGTGACAGCTCGTTAGTGTCGTCGCTGTTTTCTAGCACATCTTACACTTATCAGCTCGCACTAATCAACGGCACAGAGTTTGTCTAGACGAGAGCAAATCCCTCGCAAATCACGGCTAGCAATGGCGATAGATCTCTTTTAATCAATCTGTCAATTACATGTTGGTTCATTTCAGAAAGTGGCCATTTCTTGGCATTATCTAAAATGAGTTAATTGAAAATAATGCAATTCTTTTTGCCAGTGAGGAACACTAATTAAAGGTGAGGCTGAGGTTGATTAGTGGTACAGCTCAACTGGCCATATATCACGATTACAAGTGTATGTGTGTATTAGATAACGGGTTTCTAAGAGAATCAGTGCTGCTCGAAAAGGAAATAAATAGTAATGGGAAATGAAATTTGATAAACAGTAGAAATTAAAAGTCTAGTAAGGAAGAGAAGGATGATCGACCAGGCAAAGGCTGATCTTAAGTGAAAGTGACTACAAAATGAGACTAAAAAACAGAGGAGACAAGTAGCAACAGTTTATAGGAATTTATAATTGGGAATAAATAAGGAGGAAACAAGGAGAACAGTGTGAAACGAAGCAGCACAGTGTTGTTTGCAGAGAGTGTGTGCTAAAAATGTTAGATGGAAAAGCTAGTTTCCATGTGGTTGTGGTGTTCCTTCTTGTGCACATGTTTGCTACCAGTTGCAGTCGAAGGGCTGAAAGGTCGTCCTGCGTACCTGTTTTGTCAAGTTGCAAGTTGATTAGAGTTCAGAAAATAACATCACAGATACAAAATAAAAGGAGGCACTTACAAGACACGCATATCTTCCTTGTTGAGATGTTTGAGCACGCACTGCAAGTTGGGAAGGACAAAGTTGAACCAGCCCTGGTTCTTGTGCTCCTCTTGCGACCACATCACATCGGCGTTGGGATACTTCAGCAGTTCATCACGGACGAGATCAAACGGAAACGGACACAACTGCTCAATGCGAGTAATGGCCACCTGGTCATCGAGTCCACGGGCATTACGTTCCTTGATGAGTTCATAGTACACTTTGCCCGTACAGAAAATTTGACGCTTAACTGCTTCAGGTCTCGCCTTGATTTGCTCGCCCTCATCAGGCAAAAGTCGTCTAAACTCAGTTCCTGGCAACAGCTCATCAAATGAAGATTTACAGCTTGGGTGTCGAAGAAGCGACTTGGGAGTGAAAACGATCAGCTAAAGTAGAAAGGTGGTTAGTCAAATAAAAGAATGATATTGCACTTATAATATTACAGGTTTTCTGAATGGCAAAGCAATCTGTCGGCGCAAAATGTGAAACATGTTTGCCGGGGTGCTGCAGTTGGCAACAATCTGGTTGATGTCGTGCAGTTGCTTCAGCGGAAAGTACTCATCGATGGTCTGAATGGGAGAATACAGTTGAAAGGTCAGTGAGATCAAAAGAAAGATAAAAGTTAAAAGTGTACTGACCGGAAACTCATCATGAGGAGCGTTGCACAGCTCCAAAAATCGTTCTGGACGGCCTGAAGAGTGCTCCGGGCCCATCCCTTCCATGCCATGAGGCAGAAGCAGCGTAAGACCACTTTGGCGCACCCACTTGGCCTGACCTGAGCTGATAAACTGGTCGATAATACATTGAGCAGTGTTGAAAAAGTCGCCAAACTGAGCCTCCCAGATGACCAGGGCATTGGGATTGGTCATGGAGAAGCCTAGCTCAAAGCCAAGAACACCATACTCAGAGAGCGAACTGTTGCAGACAGTGTACGGAGCCTGGTCAGGGTAGAGATGACAGAGGGGGCGATATGTAGTCTTGTCCATTGTCTGGTGGTGCAAGACGTGGTGTCGATGACTGAAGGTACCACGTTCCACGTCCTGTCCACTAAGTCGAACGTGAATGCCCTCCTTGAGCAGGGAGCCAAATGCAAGTGCCTCGGCAAGGGCCCAGTCAATGGTTCGGTTGTTGACCATGTCCAAGCGAGAGTTGAGAATTCGCTTGATACCTCCGTGAATTTTAAAGTTGCCAGGTGGAGGAGTGCTGAAGGCGTTGCCAATGTGAGAGAGCACCTCCTCCGAGACGCCCGTTGGGTCGCATTTGATTTCCGAGCGAGTGCCGAAGAATCCACTCCATGGGGAATCGAGCCAGTCGCGGTTGTACATTTTCACCTCTTTCTCGGTGTTTTTGTATGCTTCCACTAGAATGTTCTCATACTTTTCGTTCAGCTGACTCACATATTCCTCGGTGACGGTTTTCTCTGCAATAAGCTTCTGGGCATACTTGTGCAGGGTGGGCAGCTGCTTCTTGATCTTTGTGTACATCAGCGGCTGCGTGAACATTGGCTCATCAATTTCATTGTGGCCATTTCGGCGGTAGCAGACCAAATCAATGACACAGTCCTTTCCGAACTTGGCTCGCCATTCAGCGGCCACTTTGCAAACGTGAACCACTGCCTCCGGATCGTCGGCATTCACGTGAAAGATGGGGGCATTGACGACGCGGGCAACATCGGTACAGTACGGCGAAGAGCGGGCCACACGGGGGTCGGTGGTGAAGCCAATTTGGTTGTTCACCACAATGTGGATAGTTCCGTGCGTCGAGTAGTCGGGGAGGTCACTCAAGTGGAAGGTCTCGTAAACGATGCCTTGGCCGGCAAAAGCAGCATCACCGTGAAGCAGAAGGCTCATCACCTTTCGGCCTTGAGTGTCGCCGCGGTAAAACTGTTCAGCGCGAGTCTTTCCCTGCACAACCGGATCGACGGCCTCCAAGTGAGATGGATTAGCGACGACAGCCAACTTAATGGTCTTGTTCGTTTTGCGGTTCAGACGCTCGTGTGACATGCCCAAGTGGTACTTGACGTCTCCAGAGCCCTAAAAATTGAGATGTTAAAAAAGTTATTTACAAAAGTACGTTCATACCTCATCAGCAGGCTCGAGACTGTTGAACTGAGCGAAAATCTGCTCCAGTGGCTTACGGCACACATTGGCGAGAACATTGAGTCGACCACGATGAGGCATGCCCATGACAATACTTTCGGTGCCAAGTTCAGATGAGTTGTCGATAATTTCCTTCATGGCAGGAATGAGCACTTCGCAACCCTCCAGACCGAATCGTTTCTCCGATGACCACTTCTTGGCCAAAAACTCCTCGAACTTGTGTGATCGGGTCATTCGAGCCAGCAGTGTCTTTTTCTTTTCCACTGAAAGATCCATAATGGTAGGCGTTTCAAACTTTTCCCGAATCCACTGGCACTGCTCCAGGTTATTGATGAACATGTACTCCACGCCAATGTGTCCGCAGTAAGTACTCTCAAGGCGTTTCAAAATCTCTCGAAGGGAAAGCACAGTCTCTCCACCGCCAATAAAGGTGGTGTTTGGCAGCTTGAAAAGGCGGTCCATGTCCTTTTCCTCTGGAATCAAGTAATCATCTGTCAGCAATTGAAAATTAACAAAACTACAAACAAGCGGAAGCATGCACAATCAATTAAGCTAAAGAAAAAAGAGTAAATACCGAGATTGTAGACTTTAAGCCATGCACCATCTCGGTCAAGATTAGTGACATTGATATTAAGAGGATCAAGTTTCGCGAAATAGTGACCGCGAATCTATCGTTGACAGAGAAAGAAAAGAGGAAACAGAAGCAGGAGAAAAGAGGTTAGCTGGTTAGTCGGAAAGAGGTTGGTAAAGTTAGTAAAGTTAAAAGTACTAGATAAAGTTAGTAGAAGCAGAAACATGGAAAGTTAGTAGAGAGACGAATGAGCGGCAGTGTTGAAGGCAGTCAAATGCACCAAATACAAGTACCTAATTTGTGTTGTCGCAAAACAATCTTGGGAGAAGCGGGAGCGTCCAAAATATTAGGTGGAGTGATGGAGTCGATTTGAAGGGGGTCCAAATTTGCCGCCAAGTGACCTCGGGTCTATCCATGTCAGGAGAATGGGGTAAAGTAAATTTATTTAAAACAACTAAATTGGCTAAACATGTGCAAGTACAGTCCTGCTAATTATTTCCGGTTTTACAACTCAATTAGTATTCTTTTTTGTATTTCTCAAGTTTCCTTTATTTGGTGCATACGAAAAAAATGCCTTACTTCATGTTTGAGTAATGCCGATTCTCGTTTGAAATAGAGCCAAGAGTGCGCTGAATGCTTATGCCAAAATGTGCTAGTAGAGCGATTCTTTTTAGCTTTCACTTAGTCGGAGGAGCGGCGCAATGACAAAAAGAAAGTGAATTTCAATGGAATGGGATACAAAACAGCGACTAACTGAATATACGGAACATGTTTCAAGTGCATATAAACAAGCGCATCTAGTAAAGTTGAGAAACGGTGGACGTTGATAAGCATCAAAAAGAGAGACAGTTGAATAGTAGGTTGGATAGCAAAGTAAGCCAACTTGGCATTAAAAACTGTCATGTGATCGAAACTAGACAAATAAAAGGGTCTGTGCTGAGATAACTAAAATGTAGTTATATAACAGCAATAATATTCGATTAGACAAAAAGGACTCTTGGCAAAAGGCATCTTATGCTAATCAAAGGCGTAGACGTAGTGTGTTTGTCTGTCTGCCTACCTTCAGCAAACACCAGTCTGCAGTGTCTAATCATAGAGTACTTTCTATAAAAAGCTCAGCTTGAACCAAACCATCTTGTCCTCTAGGGTACCTATAAATAAGTGATGCGCCCATTCGAGTCAACTAACCAGGTACGCGCGAGCCTAAATACAATTCAAAAGTGCGCACGAGTGCCATTGACTTACTACCGTGAAACAAAAGCCTAAAGCGAACTTTAGCGTGTAAAAATGCCATCGATAATGAGCAGTATCCTCATCATCATGAACGGTACTTTCTATTAGCACTAGCTCGAGGAAATGGTGACTCGTCTACACTGTCATTGACGCAATTGCATTGGAGTGGATTGTACAATTTAGAGAAGGTGTATAAAATGACACAGCTCAAAAGTAGGGCGACTTGGGTGAATTGGCCTACTATCTGAGCTATCACTGCTGCTGCCGTGCTGTGCAATCTGACAGTGAACCTCAACATACTACACTGTACATGTGTTATGATGAGAACAAGATAAGAAACGGTGTTACACGTCTCCACAGCTCTGCACGAAGGGCTACCGAGCAGTTAAAGTATAAAACCTATGATCAAGATGAAAGAATATAACAAAAAAGTTATTATTACTAGCAACTGCTACACAAACATTAGATAAGATACATGCTAAACGCAGTGTGCAGTGGGAGTTGTGTGGCAAAAGTGTGGCAGTTTCAGATGTGCCAACTTTTGACTCTGCTGGCAAAAGTGCACAAACAGGCTGATGCGGCGGCGATACCGGCGAGGACGATTAACGGGTATCACCCATGCTCAATCACGAGATGATTGAGTCTTATGTCATCTAGTACACTTCACTACCACAATATCAAAGTATCCTGCTTTACCAAAATAACGACAAAAGATACATTGCATAGCCAGCATTCAGAGTTGCTGGCACACCAAGTTACAGTTACCAAGAGAGTAAATTAAAATGTTAGCTGTTTGTTGCATTGAGAAAGGATCATCAATGTAATTACAGTGCAATATGAGCAATCAAAGTCGAAAGGTAAAAATGTTAAAACTAGCAAATGGCCACAATGTGCCGAGTCAATAACCTTGAGAATGATTGCGTACTTATTATGTCTTTTGTGTATCCTAAGGGAAAACAAGTTTATCTTACAACAGGAAAAACAAGATAAATCATATCTTGAAACAAATCAAAACGGGAATTCAAAGAATTGAAAATAAATCCTATGAATTACACGTTAAAGAGGTTAAATGAAGATGCTAAAGCTATTTTCAAAACAAGTTGAGGCATTACTGAAGCTAGCTAAATTATTTACCAATGCAGAATTGGAATGGGTAAATCCATAAACAAGACATAAAAAGTACACTATCGAGATAAGGAAAGTACAGAGGAAAAGTACATTTTAGTATGCCAGCATAAACAGACGATGACGATGACGTATAATGTACTTTTGATGAGGGAGATCTAACTAAAGCTGCATAAACAAACCCTTAAAGCGGAAACATCTGAACGTTTGTGAACTTTACAAGTTAGAAAAACACTCTAGTAATTAAATAGGTCAATTTCAATTAGGGAAACATACCTGATAGGAGCGAATAATGGCCTGCACGGAGAGGTGGTCATCAATGTCGCGGTGCGAGTCGACGGAAGCAAGTCCAGCAGCAGAGGCTGGAACGCTGGGCAAACCACCGGCCGAGAAGGGAAACAGAGTGGGTGGGCGTTGATGGGCAAGACCTGGCTCAGCGTCGGCGGAGGCGTTTCGGAAGAAGGCATCCCAGCTCTTGTGAACCGAGCTAGGATCCTTCACCCAGGCATTGTACATCTCCTCGACGTACACCGAAGACGAGCCATTGAGAAAGGGCTCCTGGGCGACACGAGTGGCGATGGCAGCCGCCGCCGAAGCCGGCGTTGTCGAGGTGGGCTGACGACGGACCACGAGGAAGCCGAACTGGCCACTTTCTAAAGACCGGAGAAGGCGGTTGGCCGTTTTGAATGAAGCCGAAAATGCAGCCCGGTGCATTTTAAGTGGATGTGTGAGCAACTTTCAAGAAGACGAAACAAAAGAAGAGAACCAGAGAACGGGCAGAACGCGGGCAGCAGTAGGAGAGGACGGATTCTTCTAACAGAAGGACATCGAGACAACGATCGTTTGACTGCACTGTGGCGGTTAGTCAAAGAGTCAAAGTGTGAGTGTGTGAGAATAAGAAAGCCAACGTGTGAGCCAACGGTGCAAACTTGGCGGAATATCTGCGCTCACCTTTTGACTTTATACTCCCGACGACGACGACGACAGCTGACGACGATAGAAAGACTGGTTGAAAAGGACGCCCAGACCAGCACAAAATCCTCGCTTACACGTTGAGTGAGAGAAAGAGATGAAACAGAAACACACACAGCACAGCGCGCACATGTCTGACGTCAGAGGACAGCCCATTTCCACCAGAGCACCCGAGCGCACTCGCTTCTGTCGGTCGGGGGTGGAGCCTATTGCGGTGAAGCCTGCTTTCACTCGAACCGTCTGCCGGCGGCTGCAGGCTTCCCTGCAAGAGGCTCCTCCCTCGACAGGCAGTAACGAGATTTTTGGCGCGCTCTACCTTTGCCACTTCAGTACTGCCTCTACATCTACGGCCGAGTACTTTTCCCGCTCGGGTCCCGTAATTTCGATTTTCCTTAGACCAGATTGTTTTTTTTCAACTGTGGATTTAGTAAAACAGCACTTTGAGTGCTGATTGGCACGCACCTTTGTCTAAACTACCTACAAAAAGCTTTCTAGCTGTGCTTAATGTTTCTTTTACCGCCGTGTTTTACCCTACAATCCAATTACCGGTAATGGTTCTAGTTGAATCGTTTGAGGAGGACTGAACCCGCACAGTTCACTTACCTTGATGGGCGCTGAACCATTTGCAAATAATGATGAGCAGTCAAACCTAAAGTGAAATTCAATTTGCCTTTTTGAAATCAGTCTATTTCCACCGCGCGGCAGTATACACCTTAGGCGGCTGACACGTTGGATCGGCAACATTTTTTTGTGCTCACTCTCATCCGGCTGCTTTCACTCGGCTCGGCCTCCAATCTAGGCGCATCAACAAGAAGGCGTACAAGGCCAGCACTCTCGCCAGGACAACTTCAGTGTGAGCGCAACCATGGCCAACATTTCGGTGCGTGTCCATCCCGTCGTGGTCTTCAACATCGTCGACATCTACGAGCGCCGCAACTCTGACGCCAACCGAGTCATCGGCACGCTGCTTGGCTCAGTTGACAAATCGGGCAACGTTGAAGTGACAAACTCCTTTGTTGTGAAGCACCGAGAAGCCAACAACGAAGTGGCCGTTGACATTGAGGTGGCCAAGGAACTCTACGATCTGCACCGGAAAGTCTTTTCAAATGAAACCATCGTCGGCTGGTTCGCCACTGGCGGCGGCGAGGTGAACGAGTACTCCGTCGTCATCCACGATTACTACTCTCGCGAATGCCAAAACCCAATTCATCTGACAGTGGACCCCAGCACTGATGGCGTCAATGTGAAGGCCTTCATCTCAACGGTCTTTGGCATTCCCGGCCGAAACATGGGCACGATGTTCACTCCCATCGATGACATCATCATCTCTTACTGTTCGGAGCCTGAAATGATCGGCGTTCGGGCGTGCATGTACGCAGCAGGCTTGCCCAGTGTTACCACTGATGGAAAGCCAAAGTACATTGAGAATGAGCTGGAGCAGATCATTCAAATGTCCGTCAAGTGCCAGGAAATTATAGGGAAAATCGTCAAGTTCATCGACGAGAAGATTCTTTCAGGCAATTCAAAGGGCTCCATTCCCTCCAACAGCAATGACATTGGACGCCAGCTTATGGCCATGATTGAAAACATTATTCCTTTCGGCGGCGATGATGATGATGCATTCAACTCAAATCTCAAAGACTTTCTCATGGTGGTCTATTTATCCAACTTGAGCAAAACTGAAGTAATGCTTAACGAAAAGCTTACCATGCTGCTGAACTCGACGTAAACCCCTCGCTGCACTAGGTTTTTCTTTAAATAATATTCAATCGTTTATTATTTTTCATATTTGCAACAACAAGATTTTGCACAGTCAAATGCTAGGCTTCTCTTTGAATCCAATAAAACAAATACACTGCAATTTAGTCATTGTGTCAAATCTTTTTTTGAGTCACCGATAACGTCTTTTTCGAATGACCCTCAGAGGCATTTTTGTTTCGCTTCAGCTGAAATTGCACCAGCCAAGCCCGTTCGCCTGTCAACGCCGAGTCAACGTCGAGTCCTTTTGTTGATCGGTGCCACCGAGGACCAAGTTAACCCGAGAAGATGGACAACAAATTGGATAGCGCGTCGCAGAGTGCAAACGTGACCACCAGTGAAAATGCTTCCTCTTTGGACAATCCACTGCTGCAGGTAAGTGCATTGATGCTAACTAGTAAAGTCTGCAATACTAAAATGTGTTTTCTGTAGGTGCAGGGATTGCTCCAAGATATGCAGGATAAGTTTCAGTCAATGACTGAACAAATTATAAGTCGAATCGACGACATGGGGCACCGAATAGACGAACTCGAGACGAACATTAGCGAGTTGATGCAGCAGTCCGAAGCAGCTGACGAGACAACCCAAGTGACAGATCAGCACATGCATCAGCAGCAACACCAGCCACCGCAAGCAGTAAACACGGTCGAGAGCACAACTCCCATGGTGGCACCGGCAAACACTAGCCAGTAATGAGTTAAAGTCCAAATAACTGACAACAGTGTGACCACTAGTCGCGGATTCATTTGGACTTTTGTTCCTAAAACGTTAAAGAATTAATATTTTATATCATTGTAAAATTAAAACAGTTCATAGAGGAGTTAGATTTCACATTTGTATAGCTTCATCTGCACGGATGCTTGTCTTTTTTCAATACCCCGCAACTCCGTTTCGATTACGCTCGATATGTTTGTCGCCTCACTTTGCTCCAAATAAACCGTCAACTCTCGATGGCCAACAGCATCAATCAACTGAGCAACTCTAGCATCACGATCTTCGTCAAAAAAAGGATTACCAAACAAGGCCAAGTGCTTTAGCTTCTTGAAATTGCTCAACACAACGCTGATTGGGTGCCACTTATTGATGCCTATTCAACAAAAATAAAATATCATTATTGAAATAGACGAGCGATTTTTTACATACGGTTTTTCGCCAATGACAAGATGGTCAAGTTGGGCAAGCTGAGCTTTTCATCGACTAGATATACCGAGTTGGAGTCCAGAATAAGACACCTTAGCGAAACTAAGGATGAAAAAGTGACACCAAACTTGATGAGGTCATTGTTTGACAAGTCCAAGTGCTGAATATGCATCAGGCGGCTAGCTGCGCGCAGTGAATGAAGGCGCAAGTTTGGCAACGAAAGTGACAGCTGACGGATGTGACTTTGCTCGGATAAGTATTTCTCAAGCACGATTTTGCTACCTGAAAAGATTAACCCACATGAGCAAAAAACAAATTGTCAAGTTGCTAAACAAACATACGCAGGTCTCGGTAGTAATTCTCTCGAAGGTTGTCTATCTGAATCAACTTGTCAATGATGCTGCTCATGGCGTCATCATTGGACTCGAGCCATGCCAGCGTAAAGTTGAGCCCTAGATGAGGAAGGCACAAAAAGATTAGCAAAATTAGCTCTAAAACTCCTCTATTACACGCTTACATTTGTTGTCGGGCTCCAGTTCAAGAAGTTCTCGGAGGGACTGGTACTTTTTCAAGTCAACACTGCCAACTGAATTCTGACAGTGGTCACCGGTGTACACAAAGCACACAAAATCTGATGATTGAGCGTCTGGACCCTTGGGATGCGTAAAAGTCAGATTGGGCCAGTTGAACTGGAGAACTTGACTTGTAGCCTCAGAGTGCCATTCAAACACACTCTCTGTTTCTGTTTCGTCTTGAAATTCTGCACCGTCAAATTCTGCTTCACAGTGCCAAGTAAAGTCATTTGCGGCTCTCCATTGGGTCAATGTAACTGCTTTGTTGTTTATTGAAAGCATCATTTCAGGTGGTTCTTGAAGAAGATGGGAAAGTTCTACGGCTACGATGAATTTATTAGACGAAACCGTTGACCAGATAAATGATTTTAATTCAACAACGCTAGAAGCTTTGCGTCGAACTGAATCAGAAGAAAGTGACTGAAGTCCATTGGAAAATATGGAAAAAAGCCATCGTAAGTACAACCATACTGACTGATCGGTAGGGTCAGTGTAAATTGCTTCTTGAACTTGCTGGAAATCCTCATCAATCTCTGACTGAATGGCAGAGTGATCGTGACCGCTAGCGTAAAGCAACTTGAGCAATGAGCTTCGGTAGTACCAAGAGCTAAAATTTGAAAAGTTATCGTTGATTTTACTCTTTGAATACTCTAGCTCTTCCAGTGGACCAATTTTGGCAAGTTTTACGATGTACCGGCGATAATTCCAAGCATGAACTAAAAAAGGTAATTGTAGTTATTAATTCTGAATTTAAAAGAATCGTCATTACAGTTTCGTTCATCAAATTGGAGAAATTGATTGCACAACTGAACTTCTCTCTCTAGGTCAGGGTTTTTCATAAAAGTAAGCAGCCAGCACCGATGATGCCAAGTGCCGTACGACTTGTAGTTCACCTTGAGGCAGTTTTCAGTAAATGTTAGCTCATTGTTGCAAATTCTGTTGAATTCGTCCCACTTTGGATCTTCATCTTGTGCCTCTAACTGACTTTTGTAAGCAATCAGTATTTCGCGGCGGTAATTCCAAAGAGTAAAAAAGTCGGGACTAACGTATAGTAAATCTGCAATTCCAGATAGTAAACTGACATCTTTGAAACCGTTTTTCTTCTACAGTTTTAAACAAATATTAGTTGCTGAGAATCAGGTTCATAATCAACATACCAACTGATGTAACTTGTTTAGTCCACCGGAAAACTTGGTAGCCTTTTGAAGACGCCCCTTTTCCTTTGCTTCATCTTTGGGTACTTTTTTACGGGAATGCTAAATTTGAAAGAATAGATTACTTAATGTTTTTAAGCATCTTTGAAGAAAAATACCATTTTTAAAAAGAATCACAGAAAAAGTTGACTGCACAAGCAATCATAACAAACAATCAGCTGCTGCGACAGAGCCCCTCCATATAGTGGGTGTTTGCCAAAATCGAACTGGATCGTTTTTGGCCGCCATTCTCCAGTGTCAAATTTATTCACCGCTGATCTACGGTTCTGAAAACATCTCCTCTCGGAATTCTACTTTGCTGTCGACAACCAAGATGAATCCGACCCAGTCAAATACAACTGTCAACAAGCGCGTGACTTTTTTCGATCAAAACAAGCTGCCAACAAATTATCGACTGCTGCACCAACTGTACCATTCGACAGTCAGCTCCAATGGAAACGACGAGGAATTGTGGAAAACAATTGCCAACAGCTACAACTTTGTGATGGGCGCTGAATACTCTTGGAAAGAGCTGAACACAATCTGGGATCGTGCTCCGGAATTGACTAAACGAAAGATTGGCTCTGATTATGTTGAAGCGGTTAAAAAACCAAAAAATAATTCTTCAACCAAGAAATATTTACAGCCAATGGTTAACCAGTCGTCCGATGTCAATGTTGATGAAAAGCAAAAACTGTCTTCAATACTGAAAACCAGCAACTCTGTACAATCCAAGCAAGTGCTTGCTAACAATACTTTGGATTCATCTGTCATGGAGTCTAAAGGTTTAAAGATTCCTGATAAAGTTGTCTATTCAGATGTTGTTTTGAGTGAAGACAAAAGCATTCAAACTGATTTTGTCGATTTGAACGATGAATTAGCTCAGCGCGATTTGAAACTGAAGATATCCATTCAAGAGTTAAAACTAAAGTTTCTTCAATCTCAATATCGACGACGTTTTGGTGATTTTGGTAATTAACGTAGTATTAATGAATTTAACAAAAAATAAATGTATTTTTCTTTTTTATAGACTTTTAGAAAATCCAATACTTGTGAAAGGCAAAAATTGGTGCCGGTGACCTTTTACTTTTTCGTACTCTTTTTAATACTTTTACTTAATTTTATGTATTACATTTTATCATCAATTACTTAATCTCAATTTTACAGCTTTCTCTCAATGATTAAACTACAAACAATTTTGTTTACACCGGAGAATGTACTTGTTATGTAAGGCGCACTATTGAAGTGTGTTTCAGAAGTGATAAGGGCAGTTTACACAGGTATACACTTGCTGGCTGGAGCGAAGCAAACACTGAAGACTGACACCTGTTTGAATACTAATTGGCCAACACGAGTGTACAGTGTGCTCTCTAATGGCCTTCGGTGGTAGACGAATTCCACAGTGAGTATCAGTGTTGGTGATTCTGCTGATGTTCGGGAATACTGTGTGACCTGTCGGGGAGGTGGTGGTGCTGGGTAATGGGGTTGATGGGAACACTGACAACGACGACGGTGTCAGGCAAACCGTCACATGAGCAGATAGAGCAGATGAGACGATAATCGGCGGTAATCATGGCACAGTCTGGTGGAGCACAGTGCTCCTTCCAGCTATCATCAGGGAAGAACAGTGTAGGAGTAGTAGCTGAGGGATGGATGGATGGATGGATGGTGGCGTCTGTTCTCCACTCTGAAAATAGACAGCATCTCCACTAGTACGAGCATGTGACTGCTTTTGCCCACTGTCGCAGAAGCTGCATCCCATTACCAGCACCGCAATCCTCTCTCTCGCTCGCTCTGTCTCTGTTGCTCATCACGAGGTTTCGCCATATTCTCTCTCTGCGTCACAGTAGAAGCCTTCCAGGCAGGCAGTCAGCTTCCCCGATCAGGTAGCAGCTTGTTTCGAGGGCCAATGCTCACTGTACATGTAGACTGGTGCATTGGAGCGTCGTCAGCAGGCGCTGCAGAGTCTTCAGTGCAGACATCGCTTCCAAAAACTTGGAAGCCACAGTGGACTCGGACTGATCACTTCAGCTTACCTTGCTGCATTGCTGTGTCTGTGGCACGACGCCTGGGTATCTAAAGAGTCCATGCACCGAGGTGGCTGATTAGAATCCTCAAGAAGGACTGCCAGAAACCAACTAGGCGATAGTAGTGAAAGGCGACGGTGGTGCTTCTCCTGCAGCTGCTGTTGATGGTGATGGTGGTGGTGGTAGTAAAGCTAAGCAAGTCGAGTCGCCGCAACTTCAGGCACACTGCGCTAGCACGAGGCTGTCAACAATACTCTCTCTCTCTCTCTCCTTTCCCTCTATCTCCTTTTCCCTCTCTCTCCCTCTCTCTTTCTCCGTCTCCGACCACAACAGTCGCAGCCGATCAGTGGTACAAAGCAAGACAAAGCAGTCCTCCAGCACACTGCCATCAGTGGTCTACACATCACGAGCTCTCTCACTCCAGCGGTCCGCATTTAACCTTGTCGTGTCGCAACGTGCTCTCCCCAAGCAACCTCACCCTCTCACCCACCGATCCACATCGTTGACACCTTTCTTCTGGTAAGCACACTCACTTCCCTTTCACCTGTCAGCCCTAGCCTTAGCTCCAACATGTGGTCTCTTGTTGCACAGGCGTCCTTTCAGTTGAGTCTTAGCATTGTCACTGTCGCATCCAGTTACACTGCTTCCAATGAGAGGACCCAACCACTGCTTGACACTTGTTTCCTTCGCTTGTTGTAACCTTCCCACAGGTTCACCCTAAATTGTAGTTGTTTTGGTGCATCTGAAGAGGCATGTGCTTGCGGCGCAGAAGTGTGTGATGATGATGGTTGCGATCGACCCAGGCCGCCACCGCCACCACCACCACCTTCTCCACCATCAACAGCACACAACCAGACTGCCATTTATCACCGTAGTCATGCGAGTCTGCTAATCTACCGACTGGCAGCAGTACCATCGAAAAATATACAGCGCTTCCGCGGCATCAGCACAGCAACAAGTCTTCTTTCTTTCGCTTTCTCTTTCTCTCAATTATCGTCACTTTGCTAATCATTTGTTGCTCTCCACCGCCAAGACACTGCCTCTGTGTGTCTGCTAGAAGAAGCATTCGCCAAGTTGTTTAGCCCGGTTGCTTTATATAAGCCAGGCAGCCCTTTGAGTGCCTCGTTTCGACTGACTCCAGCTTGAAACTATCTAGTTATTCATCCACATCATCCTTTCCATTCACTTGTTCGCTTGATCTCTATCCTCTTGTGTTCCTCTTCTCTACAGACTACTACTACCACCTCCTCAAAACAATGACGACCAAAAACTCTGGAGCAAAGCCTATTCCCGCTTTCCGCCGCGTGACCATCAACTCGGATTCTGACCTGCCTGACCGAGGTGTAGCGGCTACTCCCGGAGGTACCGTTCGGTGCAGTACTTACCGAAAGGAAAGCGTATTAACGATACTTTCGTTTTTTCCTACAGGTACTCTATTCTCCACCACTCCTGGTGGCACTCGAATCATCTACGACCGGGCTTTCCTAATGAACCTGCGCAACTCTCCACTGGCCAAGTCGCCCCCAAAGATGGCCTATATTGCTGGCGTGACCAACATTTCCGCTGAGAATGGACAGGCAAATTTGACCAAGAAAGGCAAAGGTAATGTTTTGAACCACCAAATAATATGCTATAGTAGAACAAATTGATGCTGACACTGTTACCTGCATCTGTTACAGAATCGCAAGGAGAAGATGATGCTCAATTCGACATGGACTTTTAAATAGGGTGGATGGCTCTCCCAAGCACAGGGCAACTCCTCAATATACGCCATATGCCTGCTGCTGCACCATTTACCGCTAGTATTTTTCTTGTTCACTGCACTCGAGCTAACAGATGCTTTTCCTTAACGTTTGTTAATATCGTTTTTGTTTTTTCCTCTCCTCTTTTGTACTGACGATGATGTATTTCTTTTCTTAACTTCATTTTCTGTGAAATCGTCACTCAAAATTATAACATTAACTCCTGGCGGCAAGTGCTGTATCCTTCTCAGAACGGGGCACTTTCACTTTTCCTCGATCTCGTGCATTTACACACAAACACACTTTTTCCTCGCCACTACACTGGCACCAGCATGTTTGTCAGGCTATCATCTATCCTGGTCAAGATCAATGACGTGATGCAGTGTGTTTATGTCTTGTAGTGTATGTGTACTGAGTGTGCACGGTGCTAGCGCTCAAGTGTGCTCACACCTACACCAAAGTGAAGGCTCAACACCTCAGCTCAGCTCCGACTGCCACTTAGACCTCACTTGGAGTCATCTCGGTGCTTTTAGCAAGTTTCTACAGCAATGTCTCTAGAAGCACATCACATGCTGTTTTACTAGTTAGAGCACACTTGAACGCTTGCATCTCTGGCCACCACCATCGGCCACATCGACGAGCACATGTACGGCAGGCGAAAGAAGTGTGCTGCGAGTGAAGCCACCATCAATGTGCACTCACTCTCTTCCTCTTTGCAGCTGTTGCGCAACCTGGCTGAAGAAAATAAAAGTGTGAAGCGTCGATAGAAGGAAGAGAAGTAGCGACAGGCAGCAAGCACGACGACATTGAGACGAAAGAACTACAGGCGATTCAATGTCTTCTTCCTGGCAGACGCCTTGTCGCCTTCTTGACGAGAGTTGCATGCCCAAAATAGATTTGTGTCAACAAGGAGGCGGCATTTTTGCAGTATTGATGCACATTTACGAGGCCACATGCTCGCCTACCTAGGGAAAAATTATCTACAGTGCCTAATACCTCCTTTTCGCTTTCATTTTCATGTAGACACTCGAATCATCTACGACCGAGCTTTTCTGTTAATTTTGCCCAACTCTCAACTGGCCAAGTCGCCCCCAAAGATGGCCTATATTCTTGGCGTGACCAACATTTCTGCTGATATGGACAGGCGAATTCGGTCAAGAATGGCAACGGTATTTTTAAAACAGAAGTGCTATAGTAGAACAAATTGACACTAACACTGTTACCTTTACATTTTTTACAGAATCGCAAAAGAATGTTGATGCTTAATTTGACATGGGCCATTTTAGTCAGGCTCTCCCAAGCACAGGGCAACTCCTCAATACACGCCATATACCTGCTGTTGCACCATTTACCGCTAGTATGGAAATCATTTGAAAAATTTCATATAAAATAGGAACATTTTTATTCTAAATTGAAATCAATCAACCATAATTCTTTCTGATCCGTCTACTGATTGATTCTGCTTGACAAGGTAGTAACTTGGACTTTTTATGTAAAGTGGTTGATATGAAAATATTTTGCGTAGAGGAGTTGGTGCCCTTGCTGTTAGTTCTTTGCGACCTAACTTGCCTTTTGATGTCAATCTTTTTGGCAATGCTTTTCATATTTTCGCCAGTTTCAAAGTTAATAACGGGCAAACTTTTAGGATCGTAGTAGCCATTGAGGTACAGAGTCATCATCAGAAGGCCAATGACAAGTAAGTAAATGGAGCCTGATGAGGACACTGCAACCAGCCACAGCTGCTCCTGTCGGTCGGACAATGGCGAGTGTTCAGAGAGAGTCAGCAGTCTTATGGTGAAGACATCTGCGATAGGGGAGCAAACAACATTTGAAATGTGCAATATTGCAATGCAAATAAAAATACCCTACCCATAGTAATACAGGCAAAGGTAATAAGGTAGGGCATCACGTGATTGAGCAGCCACATAAAGCCAACTGTACAACACTTGCCGCAGTACTGCTTGATGGCGTAGTGATAGACAATGAGAACCAACAGTGTCATTACAATGGCTGCCACTGACACAAAGATACTGCGCTCAATTGCGTGAGACAGCCATTTAGACTTGTTTTCAGGGCTTCTTATCCACAGGTCCAGAACAAACTCTGTGGTAAAGAAAAAGATGATACTCATTCCAAGGTACGACACACTGAACGTTTCCGGCAGACTAAGGTTGAGACAGGGACCAATGTAGTCGGGACAGTAACCTAAACAGGTGTAACGAAAGGTTTGCTTGTCCATATCAAAGCCTTCATCGAAAGACGAAATAGCTTTTCCAATTTTGGAGCCAAAAACTTTATTGTCGGAGAGCTGCACTGCAAATAGATTGTACACCATGATGGTGCCGTGGTGCATGTCATGATTCAGCAGTACCAGATCAGCGTGCTTTATTGGATCTCGACGTTTTAAAAGAACTGCAAAGAAAAAATTTAGTTAATTAATCATTTAATTAACCAAAAAAGAAAGAAATCATTTACAAAATAGCATAAAAGGTCCTTTGTATGTATGCCTCGTCGTAAGGTAGCCTTGGTGATTTTCTCGGAGCACTTTTGGCATCAAGCAAGCGGTGGCCACTTTTTCATTAGCTTTGCTTAAAAATTCAATAGTAATAGTTGCATGAGGAATAAAAAACTTTTTGTTTCGATGTCCATATGTAAGCCTGAGTAAGTACACGTAGCGTGCCGTTACTCCGTTGCAGTCATCGTGCACAACTGGTAAATGCTCAAACTCGTACTTGCTTCCATTGGGGTCTAAACTCTGCCAAACTTTTCTGCACCGGATGAGCATTACTATGATAAACGCCACGTTCCACCAAGCAACAATCATTACTATTGCAGAGAAACACATTTTAGGTGTAAAAAGCGTTACGTTAAAGCGTTAGCAAAACCAAGTTATTAAATGTGGCAGGATGATGCTCGAACTTTGCATTTGGAACTTCTCTAGCTGGTTTTGAGCAGGTTAAACAATCGTAAATAGCCATTTTTATTTGATATTTTGATCATTTTTGTAGAATTACCCGTTTTAGTAAAAAGTGTACCTGCTTGTTTAGAGTGTTGATGGTGAACTATTCATAAAAAACCAAAACTCAAAAAGTTTTTAACAATTTTTATTTAAAAAATTTTTTGTGAATCATAGCTTCTTTAAAACAAAAATTTAAAAATGATAAAAAACGCGGTTTCCTTATGTAAATGGAACTTTTCAACAACTTTTTATTTTTTTGAAAAGTGAAAAGTGCCACTGTTGTGTGGTAGAGGGCGCAAAACAAATTTGCTAAGAATATTCTAGAAGGGTGCAATTAATTGGCAATTAGGGGCAATCAATAGAAAGTTGTACTACTGCAGTGCCGGCTACTGCAGTCTTAAGTCGCCATTTGGTTATGACATTAAAGCAAAATATTAAAATGATTTAATAGAGCAGTTAATAAACGCGCATAGAGGAGAGACGGTTCTTAATCAAGTCGGTACTTAAAGTGCCAATTTGCACTCGATCAAATGAACAAGTTGGTCTAATAAAAATAAAATATAAAACATAAAATATAAAAACACGCCAAGTGAAGCCGTCTGTTGAGAATCATTTAAAAAACTTTATTTAGAACTTTAGTTGTTTCAAATTGATTGCGTCCAAAACCGCAATCATTTTTTGTCTGATTTTGATAAAATAAATGATTCAGCCATAATTTGGAAGTTTTAAGGGGGGACAGCGCACAATAAACAAAATATTTTCGAACTTTTAGTTTCCC
>JAALOO010000275.1_pt1 | contig 48551 bp, 35 predicted proteins | sample 7257641 | NCBI WGS metagenome assembly JAALOO01 (sample SAMN14085613, study PRJNA598686) | mite metagenome | biome: ENVO:01001000; feature: ENVO:01001002; material: ENVO:01001226; isolation source: single female mite from University of Michigan culture on fish food culture... ...
GATACCAAATTCGGCGATGGTAACATTTTTTGAGTCAAATCTGTTCACCGTGTTACTTAATAATGTTAATAATAAAATAAAAATTAAACAAAAACCAAATTAAAGAAAATGAACAAAAAACTCTAGATTTGTTGTTAAATTACATTCGACAAAACTTTTTTTACGTAATTTTTACTGTTTTCAATCATTTTTATTTTTTAATGTAGCTAACTTAACAATAAATTTATCAATATCTGTATTTTTAAAATTTTTCTGTCAATATACCCGTTTTTACTAATCTAAACTTTTCATTATTTAGTCAAGTTATCTGTAGGCTTTTTGAACAAATATTAAGTTGTTAAGATAATTTTGAACAAACTTGGCAATGCTCTTTACATGTTTGCGACAATTGCCTTGCTTATTTTATCATTTTGTAACTCAGTAAATGACCATCGCCAAATCACCCTCGACAGCTCGAGTAGTGCCAGCAGGAGTACTTGCTAAAGTAATTAACAAGCTTTCTCCTGTGATTAGGAAAAGTCACGACCCGCCAAAAAAAAGTTGCCGCTGCCGCCGCCATTGCTGCTGTTGTTGTTGTCGTCTTTGCCGTCGCTGTCAGAGCTAACAAAACTGTTGTTGTTGTTGCTGTTAACTTTAATTCTAGTTTAGGCAGTTTTTTCTTTTTGAACAAGTTTTAGTCGCTCTCCTAAGATAACTCGATTCGCCACACAAAACCAACGCAGGAAAGCAGGCAAACATTTTTCTTCAGGTTTTTCTGTTTTGCTTTGTTTTTAGCATTTTTTATTTATATTGACTGGTGACTCAAACAGTAACAAAAAAAGTAAAAGTCGCCTCATTTTGATGGCTACCAAATCGGACGCCTAATTGAGACTGACAAGTTAGCTGGTTGGCTGTCTGGCTGGTCAGACAAGACAAGACAAGACAGGACGGGACATGGAAAAAACCAGGTAGACAAACTTTGCCTAAAAAGGCAAGTTTTTCTTTGGGCAAAATGATAAAAGTGTAAGACAAGCTGAGGTGAAGAAGACAGGAAAAAAAGATGGAAAGGTGGGTGCTTGCACTGTTTTTACAGCAAGTACCCGAAATGAGCAAGTACCGAAAGTTGACGTAAGTGGACACCAAGTGCCGGCAGAAAGACTGCAAAGGCCTGAAAGCGTAAACCTGAAACTCGAGGCCTGGCCTGGCACTTGAGACGGGCTAATGAACCGAGAACACTGGAGACCTTTGCTCTTTTTTTCAGGCTGTCTGCCAAATTGAGAGCTCGTTTTTCCAGAAAACACTTTTTTCTTTTCTGTCCTGTACGGTACTTTCACTTTTTTTCTCACTTTTCAATATATTAAGCTGGTGAGTGGCACTTTGTGTGACAGTTTGTCGTTTACTTAACGTAGGTTTTTTTGTTTACCAGAAAACACTACCACTTTTTTGATAGGTGAACTATTGAGTTTTCCTCATGCGCTTTTTTGATCATCAATAATTGTTTATCAGCGCTCTTGCCAAAATTTTTCAAAATAAAGAATGTTTTTGCACACAAAAAACTGCACAGGTTTTTTGACAATCGTTTTTAGTTTTTGCGTTTGCTTGCTAGCGTACTCTTTATTAACACAAACATATTCTCAATTCATTTTTCATCTTTTCTGCGTATTTACAGAAACAAATGTTTTATTTTATTTTTGTCCTGAACAAAGTCTACCTTCTCACCCTTTTCCCTCTTTTCAATTTTGTCTTTTTTCGTTTTCAATCTCTTTTTTTACTCTAGTTTGCCTTCACTCATTAATCAGTCGACTCAATACACAAGCAATAACTAAATTGAAAAATAAACTTGAGGGTTGTTAAGCAAAATTAGAAATAGAAAAAAACACAAACACAAACACGCAAGTTGAGTGACAGTCCCCAAAGTGGCGCAGTAAAGAGATCAACACTGCCAGCATTGATTGAGCACTGCTTTTCCTCCTTCAGCAGTTCCAACTTTTAGCCACACACTCTTGTCCGGGGCTATGTTCAGTCTATGAGTATACTATTTCAATAATGTTTATTGTTTCCATGGATTTGCTGGCAAACGAAAGAAATTTGCTTGCAAACAGGCTTTAGACAGGCTTTATTCAGTTACAGGCTGCTTCAAAATGCTGAAATGAATCCAAACGCTACCGCCTCTACTACTACTACTACTACTACTACTACTACTACTCAGTAATGCAAAGTAATTGCCCAAATGAACTGGAAATGGAAAAATGTGAAGTTTTTGTGATGATACAAAATTAAAACCATTTTAAGTTCTATTGAAGAAATTATTTGTTTATTTCACACATGCATTTTTTTCATTTAGTTTTAAGCTAAAACTAAAAATAAACGTAATTTTGAGGAAATGTGACTTTTTGTACATAAGAGTTTTGGCGAATGCTTAAATTGTATTTACACTTTAGTTTTGTTGTTTAACTTTACATTTAAAAGATACTACAACAAAAATAGAAAGTTTAATCCCACTACCATCACTACAAACATCACATGACTTAACAAACATACACAAAAAAAAGGTATTATTACAAAACTTTGTTTCCAGTTAACAACAAAAATTATCATATGACAGTGATCACATTGAATTAAAAATAAAAGTATAAAACGAAACAGAAAAGATAGTATGCTGAGGTCATTTTTGTCGTTGAAGAAGAGATCATTTGCAAATCAAAACAAAAAATTACAAACAGTTTTTAAAACATTTGCGCTTCAATAGAAAATTGAATTATGATGACGATAAAAAAAGTCAAGCGTTAATATGACCAGAAAGAATGAAAAAAGAATGATAAAAAGTATATAGAATAAAGTTTAAACTTTTGGCAATAAGATCTCGTGATAGCATTCTTTGCAAGAAAAGACTTGCTTACTAATATTCAGCGCATTAGGGGGGGGGGCGTCGTTCCAATAAAGGCGATCTTCTTCTTATCACAATTTCAAATTTATACTGACGAAACCGTTGTGGTAGTAGATGTGGAGGTTGACTGCAACGCCCGAAGGTGGTGATGTCCTTCAACGGCGGCCAAATTTTCGGTCAAATTGGCCAAACTGTGAGCCGGCCGAGGACTGCTGCAGAAGCAGAACGGCTTCAGGTCGCGCTGGCTGAGGCACCAGGGCTGGTCGCCGTACTCGTCCAGCCGAGTCACCTGGCCACCGTCCACCGACCAGTCCTGCTGGCGGTAGCTGCGGCGAAGACGGGCGCGGAAGATCGCCCCCGAGGGGCTCACCGCCACCGTCAGCTCGATCCGCTGCGCAAAGCCGCGCGCCTGGGCGGTCGAGTCGCTGGGGAAGATGAGCTGGTAGAGGAGGAGGAGGAGTGATAGAAAAAAGTTTGTTTTAGTTTAGGAAAACTTTAGGAAAACCCGAGAAGCCGCGTTTTTACTACCTCAGCTCGGAGAATCGCCTTCAGCTTCAGGCGGCTGCAGCCGTCCACGAGGCCCCTTTCCAGCATGCGATTCAGCGTGGCGAGCAGCGCCGCCGAGGAGTTAACCGCCAGAGGGCTCTTCTTCGCGTCCAGCGTCAGCCGCCGGTCACAGGCACAGTAGAGGTCGTCGATGAGGGCCTGGGCGCAGCTTCGCTCGACGGGGATCTCCTCGCGCCAGGGCGAGTAGGCTCGTTTCATGGGACCGGAACTGCTGGAACTGCTGGAACTGGAACTTTCGCTTTCAGAACTGCCAACCTTGTTGGTGTAGTTTCCTGTGGTTTGTGTGTGTGTGTGTGACAAAAATAGAATTTTAGAACTTTTTGAACAAATAAAGATGTAGAGTTTATCCGAATACAGTATACCTTGGACGATGTCACTGAGCATCTGGTGGACGTCCAGCCAGGTGCTCAGGCGGCGCCGGTTGGTGGCCAGATTGGCGCCCAGGTGGGGATACCGGGCCGTCAGCCTGGGCGGCAGGTGGACGGCAAAGAGGGGCATTCGCTCCTCGATTCGGCCGATGGTCGTCTGGAGGACGGAGCCAAAGCGGTTTCCGTGGTCGCCCTAAAAACAAAAAAAGTGTTTTTTATTTAGTACAATTGCAAATTTTGATCTGAAACTGTTAGGTTTTAAAACCTCTGTGATTTTGAAACTTGCAAGCATTGTTCTCCCACTCTATTTGGGGTGGTGTATTTCACTGTAGTAAGTTAGTTATTCTCTATCTTTTAGTTGAATAAACCTTTTTTATCAGCTCACGCTCTCCCTGCCTTCTAACAGAAACTTCACCCATGCTTACCATCACCACAAAGACCGAGTCGTTGAGCTGCCCTAGAGACCGCTCAATAAAGCGGGCAATGTGGGCGTCAATCGTCTGCGCCTTGTTGAAGTTATTGTGCGTCAGCTCAATGTAGAAGGCGAAGGCGAAGAGGGGGCGGGCGGCCCGCTCCGCCGCCCTCATCATCGCCTCCAGCTGCCGCAGGAAGACGTCCACCTTCGGCGTTCGATCGCGCCAGCAGGGGCTGATGTTGAAGGGAAAGACCTTCAGCATGAGGGAGGGCACCTCGCTGAAGAGGTGCTGCCAGAAGGGGCGCGGATAGAAGTCGGTCGGCTGGCCCTGGCGGAAGCCCTTGGAGTGGTAGTTGAAGAGCGTGAACTGGGGAAAGTCCTCCAGCAGGGCGGTCAGGTAGCCGAGAGGAGGCTGAAGGGAGCTGAAGTTCCGCCAGATGAAGGGCCACCCGTCGTAGGGGCCGTAGTTCTCGTCGCCGCTCAGCTCCGCCTTGTACAGTCGGCGCCCGGTGAGGAGAGGGACCATGTTGGGAAAACTGTTGTCGGCCATCTTGTTCAGCCCCTCCAGGTAGAAGGTGTTGCCCAGCCGTTCCTCCAGCAGGCGTCTCGTCCGGGGCAGGTAGCGGAGGTAGTTGAGGCGGCTCAGTGACTCGATCACCAGGAAGATCACTGAAGGAGGGCGGTCCAGTACATTGCCGCTTTCCTGTTTTGGCTGTTGTTTTGGTTGCTGTTGTTGTTCTGTCGTTCCAGGATTACCATTTTGACTGTTTTCCGGAGAAAGGACTTTACTTTGCTGTGGAAGATGGCCAGGAGATTGGCCTGCAGAGTAGGAGCCATTAAAGTGGTAGTGCAGCTCCTCGACGCCGTCGCACTGTACGACGATGTAGTTCTCCCGGAAGGGCAGCGGAAGCTCCTCGGATGCCCTCAACGGCTGCCAGTCACCACTGTACAGTACCGAGTCATCGTCGCCCACTTCCGGTCGGAACACCGCTCGGTACCGGCACTGAGCGTCGGCCTTGATCTGCACTAGAACTCCCCGCTCCGGGTCAACAGCGGTCGAGGCGCGGAAGGTGGAGCTCCCACTGCACCGAACCTCCTTGGGATGCGTCTCGAGGTAGGCGGCAAGCGAAGGGTCAAAGGGCGACACGTCAATGGGCAGATTGCAGACGTGGTGAGAGTCACGGGAGAAGGGAGAACTGAATGAGGATGAGGATGATGATATGCTATCGCCAATTGCCAGGTAGTTCTCCTCAAAGAACTTCTCCTCGGCTCGGTTTCGACTGTTGACTAGAAAGAGCAGGAGAAGGCCAGTGGCGAGGAGACTGAACAGCAGCAGCAGCAGCAGTATCACAGCAATGGTCGACGGTCGACGGAACAGTCGGCGCAGCATGGTCATTGGCAGAGACGAAGTTTGAAAGGGAGAAAAAGGAAGTGGTGGCGAAGAAAGCTCGAAGAAGAGGGAGGTAATGGGCGCTGAAAAGGTACAGCAGCCGTTGAGTAGTTTTCTGTAAAAGGAGAAAAAAAAGGTAGAGACAGATGAATTTAGTAGTCAATTTTGTTTATTATGTGCTTTAAAACTAGTTGAAAATTTTGCTGAAACAATAAGTAAAGCAGTTGTTTGATGAAGTGTGTTTTTTTTTCTCGACGTCAAAGCAACGTCAAAAAAATATTAGTTCAGTGATCTTTGTTCTGTATTTGTTTATTTGCATTATTTTAGTAACAACATTTTTTTGCCAAGTGAATGACTTTGCAAACTTTTTTTCTGCACCTTTTGATAGTAAATACCAAAAACTTCTTTTGTTGTTTAGGTGTTTTAGAACATACGAGCTTGCTAAAAATAAAAGCAGTTGGCAAAATAAAACAATAACAATAATAATACAAAGTTTTCTTATATACAAAAAATGAAAAAATGCTAGTTTGTTGCCTTTTAACTGTTTTGCAAGTTGCCAAGTTTTGTTTTTTACTTTGTAAACTAATTGCAAATAATGATGATAATGCTGATGATAAATGCTCTAAATAAACAAGAAAAAACAGTAATGACGGTGGGAAATTAAACTGGTCAAACGGGCAAAGGAGACAAGAAGGGTGGCTGTACTTCTTTGCTTCTTTTTTTGTCATTCAACTTTAAACAATGTATATTTATTGCCTTTTATCATGCAATGTGCAATGAGTTCTCTGTGCACTGTGATGACACACACACACACAGACACTGTCTGCTGACAGGTCATTTATTTTATTTTTTATTTTCATCAAAATTTTTATTTGTCTAAAACTGGAGTTTGAATGCTTTTTTCAAGTAGTACCTTACTGTCATAATCTGACTGTCACTAAGCCAGTTTAAAAGCAATTTATTAAAAAATTTGCTAGAAACAAATAAGGTGACAGTAGGAAAGAAGGTAACGGATAGCGCCGAAAAAGAGAAAGTCAATTAAGTTAACTTTTAGTAAACTGTAGACTGTTTAAACAGAGTCAAGGAAATGGGCGTCCAGCCAAAGTGGACGTTGATAAGAGAGTGTACAGTTATTGCTATTGTAAACTTCCGCTTGTAAAGTAAAGGTTTACATGTGATCCATAGGCTCAATGAAGGCGACAACCTTCAAACTGTTTATTTTTGTGCGTGCATTACAAAATTATCGCATACAAAAAGAGAAGAAAAATATCAACAATTTTTTATACAAAACACACTGTACTAAAACTGTATGTCAATTGTTGTCGGTTCAGCAAACAAAATGTGTAATTAATGCCTGCATTAAGCGAAAAGTATACCGTTGATTTAAATTTGCTTTTTGCTGTTGTTTTTTGCCTGGCAGCTGTACAACGGCAGCTGGGGTTTTACTACAAAGCATTGCAATAAAAATGCAAAGTATTTTTAGTGCTAAACAATTTTTGTGTTTTAACAAATTAACTCTAGCTCAAATTTTTAACAAGCTGGTTTTTTTATTATAATAAAAATTTGTAGATTTGTAAAACTACTTTTAAAAACTAATTTTTAAAAATTTTTTATGCAAACAAAACACTTACAAGTTAAATCGGTCAATTGTGGCTGGGATCAAATGTTTGCAGTGATGCCAAAATATTGATGAAATGAACGTTTTAGTATTTGGGCAACTTTTACTGTCGGCAGCAATTACAAAAATTTTTTAATGTTGCCATGTAATAAAATATCTTAGACATTGTTGATTTTGGTCCTTTTATGCATTTTTCAAATATTTTTTGACTTTAAAATCTAATCAACATTGATTTGAAGTGAAAAGCAGGTATAATACTGCTAAGTTTTTTCCAACAACAATCTAGTGAAAAAATAAAAAAAGCAAATTACAAAAATTTGGAAAAAATTATTGAGTAAAAATGAAAAGGTGAGAAAATGAGGAAGTACAACGATGCAAACGTTACTAACGAAAAGTAGGAGAAAATGTGATGCAGCTAGAAAACAGACAGAAAAAACAACACAGTAGCAGCAGAAGCAGCATCAGTCGCAAGTAAAAGTCAGCAAAGCATGAAAACTCATCGTGAGAAGGAAAGTTATTAACAGACTGACTGCTGCTGCTGCTGCTGCTGCTGAGATGTAAGTTTTCCAGCATAACTCCATTACCTGCTGAAGTAGCTTTAACGTTCAACGGTAACTTTGGTGTGAGAAAAAGGTAAAGAGTAAGAGTGAGAAAAAAGCGAAAGTTGAGGAAAGACAGTTTTTTGAGCAGTTGTGTTTGTGGAAAAAGAGAAAGGGAGAGAAAAAAAGAGCGTGCTAGTGTGTCAGTAAACTTTAAAATGTGCATTTTTTTCTAGCTGCTGCTGCATTGTCGTATTCAAGAACTCACCTAAAAATTATTGACGTGCGAATTGGCTTCTATTTTTCGACTAATAAATCAATACAAAAGTTGCTGCTGCTGCTGCCGCTGCCGTTGCTGTCTGAATTCGCCTTGTCGTTGTTGTCAATGGCAAAAATAACAGAAGGCACAAAGAATGCAATGAAGCAGAGAGTAAAATAAAAACTTTCTGACACACACACAGGCGCATTGAAAAAAGCACTTTAACTTCAACAAAAAAAAGCTTACAAGGCCGAAGATTAGCGAGAAGAATCAGGCGCCAGCAGTACTGTTGGCTTACAGCAGCAGCAGCAACAGCAGCAACGGTAACGAATGCGCCTGCATGCGGATCTGGTTAAGTTTGTAATGAATTTTTGAAGTGCCTGCAGTGTCTGTGCTGGTGCGTATGTGTAAGTGTGTGTGTGTGTGTTTTCTGTCTGTCGATATCTTTTCGCTGTTTGCCTGCCTTCAAGTGTGTGTGTGTGTGTTTTTCGTCAGTCAGTCAGTCGGTGTAGCAGCACCAGCAGCAGCAGCAGCTGCAAAACACAGTGCACAGCAAACAAAAAAAAATGCAGGCCCCCAAAATGAGAAGACACTGAAAAAAGTTTGTGAGCAAACGAATGAGTCAGTCAGTCAGTCAGTCAGCCAGTCAGTCAGTCAGTCAGTCAGCCAGTAAGTGAGTGAAGAAATGCAAATGCACTCTCTAATGGGCATTGCTAACTGACTGACTGACTACCGTTGCCTTTGCCGCCTCCGCTGCTCTATCAAGTTTCCTAATTGTACGCGCCAGGAGTTTTAGAAGGAAAAGAAAGAAGGAAAGAGTAAAGGAGGACGTGTAAGACTTTCTACTGCTGCTGCTGCTGATTATCATCACCGTTGATGCATGCTAGTGCTGATGACTGGTGCTGATTTCTGGAGAGAAACACACACACACACAGAGAGAGAGAGAGACAGACTGTTTTCTCTGTGATGTACTTTGCTGTTAGTGTTGTACTGGTGGTACTGATGATAGGAAGAAGAAGAAGAAGAGGGAAAAGTACTGAAGTGTCACAAGCACATGTAATAGTGAACAAGAAACGGCGACAAAGCATAGAGATAAAATCGGAAAGAAAAAAAAGGGAAATCAAGTTTTGCAGTACAGTTTTTTTGACAGAAGCAACCGCTGGACTAATTACAACAAAAATAATCATGTTTTTTGGTTGTATTTTTTAATTTTTAAATTAAAATTTTTTGTGCAAAACTTTTTTTATACAAATGCTTTATACAAAAAGTACTTACCTCTTTGCTGGCGCAGTGAAGTGCGTAGGAAGACTCTTTGTAATCAGTAATAAACAACTTAAACAACGGTCCAACAAAATGGCACAGAAGCTTGGCACATTAATTAGCCAAAGAATGAGCTTAGCGGGCTGCAGTAAATGAATGAGCATCACTGATCGACAGAGTGGCAATGGTGGCACTTGGTGGCGAGTGAAAAACTCCCAATTAGATCAACGATGGAGACCACATTTTTTGGTACAGATTATCTGGTGCAAACACACCAAAAACACACTAAAAAAAGAGATTGGCACAGACTAGGGCGGGGTAGAGTGTTTTCTTTCTAATGGGTCATTCCATCAGTGCCTGACTGCTCAACACTGCTCCGAACAGGGCAGGAAAAAAAGGCAAACTACTGAGCACTGATTCATTACTCCTCTTCTAAGCAAAAGTGCACACACACACACAGACGTACCAGCTGCCTAGGCGCTACCACCATCAGCAGAGAGAGAGAGAGAGAGAAAGAGAGGAAAAAGAAGAGGAGCGAATACTTTCATTGACCGAACAGTGTGCAGTGTTCACGAACAGTGGGAACGATAGCAGCAGCAACGGCAGCTTAACGGCTCTTTGAGTGTCTGCAGCCGTAGTGAAAGGGCAGAACAAATCGCATTTGCTGCCCGCTGCCACTGCCACTGCCACTGTCACTGCCATTGCTGTTGTTCCTGAAACAGTTCCCTAACGGGGGCGGCACAGCACACACACTGAATTTCTCGTCCCTTTTTTGAGTTTAAAATTTACACTGTGTTTGCGTGCCCGTCCAGTGTCGTCAGAGCACCAAAACCTAAAATGACCATTGTAGTGTGTGTGTAGTAGTAGTAAGCAAAACAAACGCGTTGATAAATAGATTTCTTTTTAGTAGTTGTGCTTATTAAACAAAGTAAAATAAAAAATTTATTTTAATAAGTTAGTAGTTTAATTGAGTAGTTTCAAAGTTTAAAGCAAAAGTATGTACAACAAAAAAAAGTAGAACAAGGAAATGAGCAATTGAAAAACAATTTAGTTAAAAATTCAGTCTAAAGAGGTCTGGCTTTCTGAGATGAGATTCATAAATAAATATTTGTGTCAGTCAAAAAAACAATCAAATGATGACGCAGTAATTAATTAATTGCAGCTAATTAGCAGTCTGATCCACGGTGTAATTCAATTTGTAGCAGTCGACAATCAATTACTCAATTAATAGCATACTTTGATCACTTTGATTGTAGAGTGTGTACTCTTCTTGTCTTGCTTGTAGGATTTAGTGTTCATATATATATATATATATCTTTCTTTCTTTCTTTTCCTAGCGACTTTCGTTCAGTTGACATACTCCGCGAGTAGATTGTACAGATCACAGGACTCATTGTGAAAGTTGCTGCCCAGCCGGGTGGCGCCCGCTTTGATCTGCATGTAGTACTTGGTCGACTGGCTGTACGGCGTCCACCGCTCGCTGAACTCGGAGGCGGGTATTTTTCTGAACAATTTTTGGAAAAAATTAAAAAATTTTTAGTATTAGGTTTTTTTCAGGCTCTTATCAAACCAGTCATCTCTCTTACCCCGTCTTGGCGAAGGTGCTCCACGTGGTGATCATCTTCGAGCTAATGTCAACGTCCTCCTGGCTGTAGAGGTGCGGATAGCGAAGTGGGTAGCCCATGATGAAGCCCACCTCGTCGTGGTGGGTGACGCTCATCCACTCGCCCCACTCGACATTTTTCGCCCGCTGCGAGAAGAGGTACAGGTACCGCGTCACATTGTACGTCTCCAGCTTGTTGGCGAACTCGTAGGTCGGACAGACGAACATGATGTCGCTGAAGAGGTCGGCCACGGTTTGCGCCCACCGGGTGGGCGTGTCCCGCTCTTTGCCCTTGATGAGCAGCGTGGCAATGGTGGAGGCCTGCGTCTCCGTCAGCCCCGAGTCGGTGCCCATCTCCACGACCCTCTTCTGCACCTCTTTTATGGTCGTGTACTGGGGAACAGAGGTGCGAGTGTACACCTTCGGGTAGGCGGCGTGCAGCATCAGCGAGCCCTCGTTGGCGTTGAAGCCTGAACGGAAACCAAAAAAAATAAAACAAAAGTGAGATTTTAAGTTCTGAAGTGCTTTTAAGTAAATTTTAGTTTTTTTTCCTACCCATCAGCACCTCCTTCTGGTGCAGCACCGTGCTCTCATTGTAGTCATTGATGAACTGGTCGATGTACTCGCTGGGAATGGTCGGCATAAAAGGGACCGGGTTGTTGGCCACCAGCTCCCCTTGGACGCGATAGATCGTCTCGAAGGGCACCTGGTCCAGGCAGCTGACCACCGGCTCGGGGTCATCGTAAATACTGTTGATGGCACTTCCATTTTTTCCGCCCTTATCAAAACATCCGACCATGGAGGCGAACCGCTCCGCCAGCGCCTCGCCCCTGCTGTACACCTGCTTCATCAGCATCGGCGAGCCGCTCTGGAGAATGGCCCGCCGGAAGAGGGGCCCCGCCCGGGGGGAGAACATGTGAAAGCCAATGGAGATGGAGCCGGCCGAGGTGCCGAAGAGGGCGATCAGCCCCGGGTCGCCGCCGAAGGCGGCCGCATTGTCGGCCACCCACTGGAAGGCCGTCACCTGGTCGAGCAGGCCCATGTTGCCCGGCACCTGCTCCGTGTCCAGGTCGAGGAAGCCGAAGATGCCCAGGCGGTACTGCACGGTGACCACCACCACGTCGCCCGCCGCCGCCAGCATCCGCCCGTCGTACTCGTCGATGCCCGTCGAGCCGATGGTGAAGAGGCCGCCGTGGATCAGCACCATCACCGCCCTCTTCTTCTCTTGTTGACCATTTCTCAGCCTGTCAGCATCCGCCTCATCCTCTTCTTCTTTGCTTTTAGATCGATTACTATTACTTTCTTTTTCAGCCTTTCCCAGCGGCGCCCAGATGTTCAGGTAGAGACAGGCCTCGGTGACGCTTTCATTGAGAATGTGCACCGGAAAGAGCCGCTGCGTGTACTCCGACTGGATGCAGGGCGGCGGCAGGCGGCTGGCGTCCCGCGTCTCCGGCGCCCAGCTCTCCACCGGGACGGTGGGCCGGAAGCGGAGCGGCCCCACGGGCGGCTGCCCATAGGGGACGGAGAGGAAGGTGGCCACCTCCTGGTGGCCGGCCACCTGCTGGACGAAGCCGCGCAGGCGGCCGCTGCCCGTCGCCACGGTAATCGGCCGCAGCACCTGAGGCGCCATCTGCTCGGCGCTCAGGCGATTGTCCGGGCGCAGTTGCTGCCGAGAGGAGGAGGAAGAGGAGGAGGAGGAAGAGGAAGAAGAGGAAGAAGAGGAAGAGGAGGAAGAGGAGGAAGAGGAACTGCTTTTTAAGTTTAGTGAATTGGAATCGAGTTGTTCGAGGTTGTTTGAGGTGATGCTGGCGAACCACTGCTGCAGCTGGCCGCCGACGCTCGACTGCGTCAGCAGGAAGTACAGCAGGACGGCGGAGATGATGGCCGACCAGAGGAGGGCCTGCAGGAGGATGCGCCGCAGTGGTCGCTCACGGGTGATGAACTGTCGGGCCATCTCTCTCTCTCTCTTTGTTTGTGGTTGTACGGTTGTACGGTTGTACGGTTGTACGGTTGTACGGTATGGTACAGTTCGGTCCAGTGTACGAAAATCCTGTGTATACAAGAAAAATGCCCCCTTTTTTTGGTCTGTAGTGGTTGCACTTAACAAAAAGAGTCTAGCTATGCTATTAACAAGAGAAAGAAGGGGACAGTTGAGGAGGAAGATGACAGGAAGTGGTGGTGGTGGTGGTGGTGGACACTGACGACAGCAGAGAAAAATGACGGCCAGAAGAAGAAGAAGAAGAAGATGTGGTCAACGACAGGAGAAAATGAAGAAGAAGAAGAAGAAGAAGAGTGGGAGACAGTGAGACGGAAAAATGACGGCCGAGAAAAGTGATCAAATGATGGTCCGCTCTCTTTTGAACGGGAAAGGAATGACGACAGCAGCAGCAGCAGCAAAGTTCGTCTGTCGTACAGTGGTTTTAAAACTAAAGCAGAAGGGACAATTTTGAATAAAATGGAAATTTGCGTATATATTTGATGTTTTGGATGTTTTGGATGTCGTTGTTGTTGCCGTTGCTGTTGCTTGTTATGCTGAGTGCTGTGTGTAGCTGTGTAGTTTGATGAAAAGTGCACTGTTTTTGAAATGTTAATATATTAGCAAAAAAGCACTTAAAATAGAATTTGAATAGAAATGGGAATAAACTAAAACAGCAGCAGAAGAAAAAATATTAGTGCTTGTGCATCTGCCCAATTTGAAGCATCAGCAAAAAAAAGATGAGTTTTGAGCAGGATAGAGGGCACTACGGTGACGGCAACTTTAGGGCAAAAAAGAATAAATGAAAAACAGAATAACTGAAAGTGAAGAGAAATGAAATGAGTGCAGCGTAATTCTACGTTTTTCCTTTCAAATGAACCCAACAACTAAAACGGCTTCCCGGTGACGTCTGGTGACAGTAATAAGGTTAATAACAGGGATAATTAGTGCACTGGGCAAAATTAAATAACAGCAAAAAGAGGCAGCTTTTACGAGGCAGTCAATCCTATCCTGATGACATGGGAAAAACCAACAACCAGACAGACAGTAATCACTGAGGTAAAAAGCGGTTTTTGCCGAGAAAAAGTGCAAGTAGAAAAGTGCTTTTTGACAACTACTACGCTTTTCTTGCAGTACACTGTCAGAAAGAACAACAGCAGCAGCACCAGCAGGACTGTTTGTGAACTTTGCAGCAAAAAAAAGCTGTACAGATGCTAGATTGAAGATGGCTTTTTTCTCTGTACCAATCAGCCAGTTAAAAAAACGGTTTTGCAATGGAGTGCACTTGTGTGCAATTGTTTAACAGATGAGCAAAAAAGTGTGTTCTTCTTCTTGTTAATGGTATGTGAACACAGCTGTCTGTGTGATACAGTTTTGATGGTCGAGGTCTCTTTCTCTTTCTCTTTCTGTACTAAAAAGCGTCTGTTGCGCGTTTTATTGCTGCTAATGACTGCTAGAGCTGTTTTATTCAATATTCTATTGCGGATGCGGCCAATTTTTGATTGCTTTTTCCATCAAATATTTTCAATGTCAAAAAGTTTGAAAGTTTTAGGTTTAAAAGCAGTAAATAAAGAACAACAAAAGGCTGAACTTGATCTTCCGTTTGCAGGACACTTTTTTGAAACACTGAAGCCAAAATAAGGCGATCACATGATGCTACTAGCACAGTGAAGAATGCTGCTCAAAGGAGTATTTAAAATGTCGATGCCCAATTTCAAGTCTGCAGCAGCCAAAACTCACAAGATACACTGTTGATCAGCAAATGTTGGTGTCGCGTGTTCACAGGTGGTGGTGGTGATGATGGTGGTGATGGTATGGTGGTGATATGATGCCAAAAATGACGAATGTGTGCGTCAAACCGCAGATGATGATGATTATATGATGAGGCTCGATGATATTGTGTGACTAAAGAAAACGAAAAAAGGAGAAAGAGAGAGAAAGGGAGAGAAACTGAGAGGTAAGCATCCAATTTGGTGACTGCTGCTGCTGCTGCTGCTGCTGAACGCTCAAACACGTGATCGTATCACAACAAAACACACACAGCCGTCCTCACAAACGCACTACTTGCTGAATAAGTGAAAGTGAACACAGCAAGAAAAGTTGAAAGTTTGAGAGCAAGCTAAAAAACCTTAGTTTCAGCTTCAGCTGAAGAAGAAGGAGATGGAGTTAAGGATATAGATAGAGGTAACGCTGGCTGACGATGGCAGTGAACAGGTTCAGTTGAAGATGATGCGGCGACGACTGTTGCTGATGATGTCGTCGTTGTTGTTGTTGTATAAGATTTCCAGTGAAGCGATGCTGAGATGCTGAGATGAGGTGAGGTAGATGAACAGTTAGATAAAGTTTTGTAGTGTAGATAGATTGTAGCTGTGTGGCAGATTGCACTTCAAGGCTAATTGCTGCCCCTTGCTCGTTCGTTCGTTCGTTCGTTTGTCGGCAGATTTTTTTCCTTTTCTTTCACTTGCACTTTTCAATTCAAGCGGACAAAAGAAGGTTCATTTTTGATCACTTTTGCTTCTGCAGTGCAGTCTGTGTTATGCAATCCTTTTGCTGGGAAATGAAAGAAAAGAGATAAAACTTGATATTGTTATTATTGTTACCATTGTTATTGTGTGTGATTTTAGAGTGCTCACAGCAAATAATCAAATTATAACAATAAAAAGCGTACTGAACAGGCTTTTGCAATAGTGGTATAAAATGCTTTAATAACCGAGTACTTAGAAATATGACTGAATAGTTTTTTAAATGCTGAAAAAAGCCTTGATTTACAAAAATTGTTTAGGCACAGCTATTGGTTATTACAATTGCCAATTTAAATGACCAAAAGTTTTCCAAAAAGGTCAATGTCAATAAATCACTATGCAAGTTGTAGAAAATAAAATGAAACAAAACTTAATTGTTGTTGATGTTTTTGTAAAACTTTAGTTTTGATAAAAATAATCAACGTCAAAACTTATGATACTGCCTAATGTTGCATAAAATTAAAAAGTTTACTTATGTTGTGTCTACAAAAAAAGTAAATAAATAAATAAATAAATAATAAAGCAAAAAGATTGTTTACTTAAAAGTTGGGGCAAGAAAGTGGAAGGCGATGAAAATGAAAGTTACCTCTGCTGTGTTCTGTCAACAAGAAAAAAAGAAGAAAGTATTTTTTAAAACGACGACGACAATAACAGTATAGTCTACGAGGAAGATGTCACACTTGTTTGCATGTTTGTCAGCAGTGAAAGACACACAGTAGTGAGAAGGGAGAAAAAGAATGCCGAAATAAAGAGGGAAAGGTGATTGCAATTTATACACACACACAGTGTCTCACTTTCAGGCTATTGAATATTGCTGCAAAAAACCTTGATTTCTATTGCCCCCTTTTTGCCCGAAACTTCTGCTGTCGTTTTTTGCTGCCGTTGGCGGTAAAAGGCTTTCGGTGTCAGCTGTCAAAAGCTAAAAAAGCAAAAATAAACAGCAAAAAAAGTTATAAAAGAACACTCATTTTGCACCTAGGCACAGAATATTAAAAAACAAAAACCTAGGCGCAGGTAAAAACAACAAAACAGTTGTTGACGGAAAAGAAAAAATGCAAGATGCAAAGCAACGTTAAGTGAAATTAAAAGTTAGCAAAAAAAAGCAAAGAAAAAACAGTGAAAACGGGTGAACGCTAGTTGGCAGTAATGAAGACAGTGGTGCTGGTGGCAGTGATGATGATGATGATGATGATGCGGATGCGGATGCCTCCTTTGTTGCCTCCAATGTGCTGCTGTTGTCAGGTGGTTGAAAAGTGGAAAACAAAAAGTGCAACAACATCAAAAGTGATGAAGACAAATGCTGTACGCAAACGGTGTTCAAATCAGTGTCACTCTCTTTCTTTCTCTCTCTCTCTCTTTCTCTCTCTCTCTCTCTTTTCTGTGCTCGGAAGTTCATTGCCAGTAGCTCGCTAACTAACTAACTTACTAGTTAACTAACTAACTTTTGAAGTTCACAGCCTGCCGAAGAGTCACACTTCTTCCGTCTTGCTTTGCTCACAATTGTCTTTGTGTTTGCTAGTTTGCCATTACCTTTCACTTTTACAGTCATTTCATCATTTTTTGTTCTTTTTCTTTTTTTCTTTCAATCAAAACAGATTTAAAGCTTGGCGCATTTACTGGAAATCATCACCGAAAAAGTGGTAGTTGATAATGAAAGAGCTCAATTGGTGAAAAAAAGGTGAGAAAAGAAAGTAGTGAAGCAGTGAAACTAACTAAGGTGAGCAGTGAAACGACTCTCAAAGAGATGACAAACGAGGTGACAAACGAGGTGATGGTAGAGGCTTATGAATGGTAGTTGTACAAATGGGAAATAGAAAGCGAAGAAATGATGATGATAATAGTAATGGCAGTTGTCGCAAAGATGGACAACAGTTAGCTTGAAGAAAAAAGAAGGCTTTAAATTGGCTGGCTGACTGACTGACAGGTGTGTAGCTGACGTTGTGTTGAGCTGTCTGTTTTTTACGAATTTTAATTTTTTTTGCAGCGAAAACGACGTAAATAGTTTGTTGAAAAAAATGTTTTATTGTGCGCCCCTTTTTTTCTTGGCAATGACACCGTATATTTTCAGACAGACAGTCTTTTGCCAATCAAACAGTGGACAGTGTGTATTGCCTGCAGTAGTGGTGATGCAATAAAAAATGTTGAAAAAGAAGAAGATGAAAACTTGCACAAAAGACACTACTTTTACTGAAATTAAACTGCTTTCAGCTACTGCTGCTGCTGCTGCTGATCTTTTCCCTCTGGCTTCTAAAGGGAAAATTTTACCTTTTACTTTTTTATTTTCTTTTCTTATTGTACATTTTCCATTGCCAGTTGTTTCTCTGCTCAGCCACCACTACCACCACCATCATCATCATCATCATGGACGCAAACACTCAGTCAGTCAATTGCCTGGCTGCCTGCCTGCTGCAGCACAAAACCACCACAAGATCAAGGGGAAAAGTGGGAAAATGCTGGGCAAAAAAAAGGAGAAAATTTGTGATGTGCCAACAATTGTTGTGCAGTAGCTGCGGCGGCGGCGGCTACAAATCGATTGAACAACAAAGTCAACCAAGTGAAGTTTTGCTTGATTTGTACAGCCACAGTACAGTACAGTACAACCAAAGTACAACCGCAGCAAGAGTTTGTTGTGTTTGTTGTGTAAAAAACACTTTTTTCTGCTGTTGTTGTTGTTGTTGTCCGTCTTGCCTTTCCCTGCAGCCACTTATCAGCACCTAAGGAGAAAATGTGTGTGTGTGTGTCTGTGTGTGTTTGCTGATGCAATATAAACACAAAAGAGTTGAGGCAAAAGAGAGAGAGAGAGAGAGGTTCAACTCAGTTTAGTTTTTTCTGTGGTTAAGATTAAAGTTGCATCAGCGGCAGCAGCGGCAGCAGCAGCAACAGCAACCACTACAATCACAATTACAATTACAATTACAACCGCCGCTAGTTTTTCAATTAGTGGTCATCGACTTTGGTGAACTGTGTGAGTGTGTGAGTGAGTGTGTGTAGTGGTCCGGCAGTGACGGTGGTGATAATTACGGTAATGGTAGTGGTGGTGCTGATGATGGTGGTGGCAATGATAATGATGCACTCTTGATGAATGGTCTTGCTGGTTTTGCAGCTGCAGCTGCTGTTGCTGCTGCCTTTTCCGTAGTTGTCCGGATAATGATGATGATGATGAGAGTGAGGATGTGGATGAGGATGAGGATGAGGATGCGGCGGCAGTGGCAGTAGTGGTGGCAATGACAGTGACAGGAACAGAAAAAGAAATGCAGCACTGCTTGCACTCAAACATTCAACATTAAGCACACTGCAAAGTGTGTTCATTAGCGCAAAAACGGGAAAAAAAGAACGGTAAAAGTGGATACAGTAGTGAACACACGGCTTGGTTCCTGTTGGTCTGCTACACGGTAGAGAAAAAAAGGTTTAATGTGGTTTATGAGCATATGTTTAAAAGAAAACAACTTGAAACAAAGTGTTTTGAGTAGCACAGCAGTAGGTGGTGGAGGTGTTGTTTTGTTCTGTCAATAAGTGAGCTGTTGCTGTTGCTGTTGCCTGTTCTGAAGATGACCGCCATTGACCACCACCACTACCATCACCGCCACAACTACTTTCTTAAACTTTTTTTCTCTTTTCTCCCATCTCTCCCAGCATGTTTCAATCATCATCATCCTGATCAAATTGAAAAAGAAAAAAAGAGAAAAACAAACAGAAGAAAAAATTTTTTTACTTGTATGCAGAGTGGTGGCCTCGAAAAGAAGAGTGGTGGTGGCCACCTTTACATTTCACTTTGTACTCACTCTTTTACCTTCTCTCTCTCTCTCTCTCTCTCTCGCTTGCTTTTTGTTTTGTAAAACGGAACAGTGTGTTGTTGACTGCCTCTGCCTCTGCCTCTGCCTCCGTCACCGTTGTTGTTCATCATCATCATCCTCATCATCAGGAAGTCACTGGAGGGAGGAAGGAAGGAAGGAAGGAAGGAAGGCTTGCTGCTATTGGTTTGGCTTTGCTCAAAGTTGCTCCAATCTAGTGAAGAGACCGATGATCGGAAAGTTAGAAATCGCCGCCACCGACGCCTCCTCCTCCAACGCCATCGGCGACACTTAACCTCGAACAAGAGTGTGCGTCTGTTTGTCTATGCACGCGTTTTGTTTAGGGAGAAACATCCAATTGCCGGTTTTTCATCGTTTCCAATGAAGAGAAGGAGAAAGAGAAAGAGAAAAATGATGATAATGACGACGACGACGACAGTGACTGTCCCGTCAATTTAATTTACGATTTACTTTGTCTCTCTCTCCCTTTATTCCCCCTTTTCACTTTTTTTCACTCTTTTCTCTACTTTTGCCTTACCTTCCAGTGCTCTTTCATTTCCGTGCCTGTAGTTTTTTTGCCGCCTGTTTAGCGCGATCAGTGATCAGTCGATGTGCGAGGATTGTACTTGAGAAGACAATTACCGGACACACTCAGCACTGCTGAGCTTTAGTGCAAAATCAGAAAGAAAAAGACGGCTGTCGTTTTTGCACTGAACTACGGTTAAAGACGACTTTGGTTTTGCTCTTTTTCCCCTTTTTCTTTATTATCATCATTACGGCATTGTACGGTCAGTGCCTCGGTAACACTGCAACGACAACAACAACAACCAGAACAGTTGTTAACTGGAAGAAAACTGTTTTGCTGTTCAATTCGCACTTGACCATACTGATCTCCAGTGAACTGAGTTCAATGAGGTGATGATTTTCTGTTGTGTAAGGACTTTCTTGTGACGCGTTTTCAGTTTGTCAAGTTTACTAAGAAATTCTCTCTCTCTCTCTCTCTCTCTTTCTCTCTCTTTCTCTCTCTCTCTCTCTCTCTCTGCTCTCTACTAATGCAATTCAATGACCCCCTTTTTCAGCCTAATTGCTCTGATGCTAATTTCAAGCAGTGGTGGTGGTGGTGTGGCTCCAGTGGTGATAGGGATGTGGTGAACTGCCAGCCAACTATCTAGGATCAACTAAACTAGGCAACTAAACTAGCTTTACCAGCAGCAGCAGCAGCAGCAGTTATTAGCGAATCCAGCGACGGCAATGACTGGCTGAATCTCAATGGGAATCTAACTGTGCTGCATTTACATGGAAATGAAAGGACTGAGCCACCGCCGCCACCAATGAACAAAGCTAAGAGTAAAAAATTGTGAAAATAATGAGAACCAGCTAACCAGTTAGTTAGTTGAGTCAGTGCGGTGAGGATGAACTTAAAAAGCAAAATGTACTCTTAAACGAAAATGAAAACAGTCAAACGGTAAATGAGAAAAGAGAGAGTTGCAAGTGCAAAAGCCATGTGCAGTGTGTGTGTGTGTGTGTGTTATGTGTGTGTATGTGTCTTCTTATCTGCTGTCTTTTCACTTTCACTGCTCGCTAGCTTTACAAGCAGATTGTTTTTTAGCAGTTTAAGTTTGCAGCACAGCTGCCGCCGCTGACAGAGTTCAAGTGTAAATGGCCTCTTATGAATAAATTAAACCAGTGCACTGTCACTGTGCTGTTTCTGATGCCTTTTTTAATGATATTTTTGTTTTAACTAAACTTGAACTCATTTGCTAAATTTGCAAAATAATTAAAACCTTACTTTGCATTATGAACTGTTAATGGATAATTTTTTTATTAAAAAGGTTTTATAAATTAAAACGATGTAATTTTTAAAACATGTAAAACTATTTTCTAGTCTGTTTTCACATCATTAAAATTGCATTTATGTCAGGTTTTTAGGGTAGTTTATTTAGATGAAGTTACAAATAAACAAATTGTTTGACTTTAGTGGGCATGTACATAATTACATTATAACTTAATTAAAAATTTTACTTTTGTGTGTTTACAAAACAATTGAAAGGTCAAACAGTGAAAGTTAAGTTACAAAAAAATGAAAAACATTTTTTTAAGTTTTGTTTGCACATTTATGCTTTATGTTTGCAAAAAAAATTTTATGCAAAAAACAAACGTTTTTATTTTAAAATAAAATTTATTTTGTTAACAACCGACATTTAAGTTTTATATATTATGAAATTTTATTAAAGTGTTTTTTTGTAGTAACTGACGTCTATTTTAGGGTAAAAAATTGCAGAGAAAAAACATTAACAAAAAAATGATTTGTCAAACCTATTATTTAATACATTAATAATGCAGTAATGCCATATTCAATTTGCAAATTTGACGTTTCAATCAAAATTTGACAGTATCATTGTGTAGAAAAGTAGCTGTTGTAACTACACATCAACTTTTTGTTTTAGCATAAAACTAATTAGCTACTTTACCAAAATTTTGATGTACTTTTTATTTACTTTTGATGTTAATTTTTTTATGTTACTTTCAACTTTCATTAATAAAAAACAGTTAATTTGTTTCAAATGATGTGACTTCAACCCAAATTACGTACGTCAGTAGCTGTAGATGCACCAAAATAGATGCAGACAAACAAACTAATAAAGCAGTAGTAGTTTGCACTGTTTGTCCGATTGTGAATGAAAAAACAACAACCACGTGTCAGGTTCACATGTGTTTGTTCTGAACACACAGCAACCTTCAATGTACGGAGGCCATAAATACTGTGTGCTTATTCAGTTCTGTTTACCAAATTTTGTTTTCATGTCTCGCCCCCTCTTCTTTAACGACTATTTCTGTCCAGTAATTAATTTGCAAAGATGTCACTACACTGCAAGGTTGCTGCTAGATTGAATGGTAGAAGAAGGCTTTGTACAAAGTTTTTGTACAAAAAAACTGAAAAGGAAATTTTTGTTGTGTTACATATAACAAAATACTTTTACCTGATTTATTGCGAATCATAGTTGCCCAAATCAGCGGTAATTGTTTTATTTGTCAGTACCGTTACTTACTTACTTACTTACCTACCTGCTGAGACAATAGACAAGAAGGAACTCGGAAGGAAAAAAGGCGGGAAACAGACAAATCATCGATGACAGTTATTATTATCCTCTTTTCTTGCTGATGGTCGCCCAGATGGCGTCATCAGAGACTGACAAATACTGGCTATAACTGTACGGCTGTTCAGGAGAAAAACAAAGCTTCCTGAAAGAAAAACCGCTTTGCCTGGTCATGGTTCAATGTCAGCAAACTATTCAGTCCGGCACACACACATTTACCACCACATTTACTGTCACATTTTCCCCGCGACCTACATTACTGCCCACTGCTATTTTTTCATTGGGTGCTTGGTCCATTTATACGCAATCATTTTTTTCTTTTGTTTTTCCAATGTTGCGGTTTCGCTCTGTGCGACAGTGTGTCTGTCTGTCTGTCTTTTTTACCACTTACTTTGGCACTACTTCTCCACATGATGATCGCTCACATCATCACCAGCACCGCATTTTCACAACAACACCGAACAGATCTGCACGGATGGACGGGTGAAGAAGTGACGGCACAGCATTTTCTTTATGTTTCGATTTATTGTCGCAGTGAGCACGCACACACACACACAGTGTCCTCAATTACTACCAGTGCCGCCGCTACTTTTACCACTGCCATTACCACTGCTTCATTTTCCAGCATATTAGTTGTCCGGGACTGACGGACAAACCGACTGGAAAAAAATGAAAGAGAAAGAGAGCGAGAGAAAGAGATGAGCGGCGAGCAATGAGAATGAGAATGAGAATGAGAATAAAAATGAGAATGGTAATAGTAATAAGCCAAACAGAAGTAAGAAAAAGAGGCTGAAAAACATATTTAGATGGGAAAACTGGCCCACATGTTAGTTAGCAGTTGGCGGGTACTACCACTAATGCTGCTCATTGGATGCAAAATTAGGTAGTCAGAATTCATTCTCTGATTTTTTCTCCTCTTTCTCCCACTACCACTCCCACTCTTTCTATTTTCTCCCTTTGCTTTCACTGTGCTTTCACATCTGCCTCCTCATCTATTTATCGCTCCCTCCCTCTCTCTCTCTCTCTCTCTCTCTCTCTCTCTATCTTCATCTTCATGTCAGCAGAGCAGGGTCCATTTCCTGAGCTGCTTATGATGAGCTGATGGTGATCTATCAGAGAGAGAGAGAGAGAGAGAGAGAGAGAGAAAGAAAGAGAGAGAGAGAAGAGATACTTTTTCTATCTGTTTGGTTGGCTGGTTGGTTAGTTGTCCCCACTAAGTTGCACATTGGCATTTCAGCCGATGCTTTCACCACTCAGATTTGTTTTGTTTTAGGTCGTCTTCGTCTTCGTCTCCTTCTTCTTCTACTTCTTCTTAAAACAGCACATTCTTGTTGTCGCTCTGTTTTTGCTGTTGTTGATGCTTTTGCATTGATTGGTTGGTTGGTTGGTCGGTTGGTTGGCTAGTTGGCTAATTCTGTCTCAGCTTTTACCAGTCTGTTGAGTTGCTGTCTGTCATTGCTAAGTCTACTGCTCAGATTTTGGGAAAATTCTCTCTCTCTTTCTCTCTCTCTCTTTCTCTTGTAAGACACCAACTTTGGCCACTACTGATGTTGATGCTAATTGTAATGTGATGAAAACAACAGTCGGAGCTGAACTGCTAATTGCTATTTTTGCTCGGCTCCCTTTGGCGGCAGTTCAGTAGTCTAATTCTCACTTACTTTCTGTCGTTTCACGGCCAAGGTTTAGTTTAGTTCCTCGTTTGGCTCTTTGTCTTGTTTTTGCTTTGATTTTTCTTTTTTCTTCCAGGAAGCGTAATGGACGGAACCAGTACTTGGGGCTACAAGCTACTTTTTTTTGATTGGCAGTCTGTTTTATAATATTGAACACAAAATGTAGTCATTAGCAAGGCACAAAAAGAATGATGTTCTAAGTATGTTACAAACAAGTTTAAATTATGGGGAAAATTATGTAAATTTAGAAAAGTTTAGAATCATGTTTTCTAAAATTAAAAATTTTCAAAGAAGTACTAAACTCGACTTCTGAATTTGCTTATTGTGTTTTTCTAAAATTAAAAAGAAAATTAAATGTTCTTATACTGCCCTTGTTGTTAATTGAAAAAATAAACAAAACTAAAATGTTTTTTTTGGTTATATATTCTGTTAGAAAAATTAAATGACAGTTTTTCAAACAAACAAAACTCATTAAAATTGTTAACATAATTTTTCGTTATAAAGTGTTGCTGAAAAATTGTTTAAAGATAATGCATTTAAATGTTAAACACAAACAACTATCATAAAATGATATGAAACAGTAACTGTGAATAAAAACTAATTTTGTTTAAATCTTTTAGTTTTATTTTAATGCCTAGTATATGTCATATTATAGCAGTTAAAAACACATTTGATAGTAGGTTAAAGCACGAATTGAAACAGAATAATTTTTTTTAAAGCAAATGCTAATTTTAGAAATCAAATATAATAAAATCTTAAACTAAAACTTTTTATAAATTATAAATATGTGAAAACCAAGAACTCACTATCATTAGTAAAACCAAGAATACATTTTTCGCCAGAAATTGACAAGCGTTTTTTTAGTTCAAAATCAGTACTTTTTCTAAAACACTAAAAATATTAAAAAATAGACAGATATTTGACTGATGATGCAAACAGTGCTGTAAAGTTCCCTGTTACCCCCAGTCAGCTAGTCTGTTTCAGAATTCCACAGTTTGACACCACATTTGTATGCCTTCATTTTTGCCGTCTCTCAGAACTCTGCATCGTCATTGGCACCACCACCACTATTAAGTGCTTTGCCATTTAATTGGTAAACTTAATTGCATCCAACAAGAGTCCTCTCTAGATGAGGTCATTTTAGGTTCGAATGAGTTTTTAATAACTATTTATCCACAGACGTCATTGATCAAATTGGTCAGTTATCAGCTGTTCGGAAGACAGAAGTGTTGGAGAGTACGTTTGGATTGATTATTAATTAAAACGTGTTGAGGGAAAAACAGGAAAAAGCATTTCATTCAGCAAATGCCACATTTCTTTTCAGCCTGTTTATATTCAGCCATATCAGTTGACCAGTCAGCTACATAAGGGCAATAAAAGTTGTTAACCTACATTTTTTCTTTTGTCTTGCACAACTTGTAATGGCAATTTTCAAATTGTCTGTACAACAGTCGTACAGCAGCTTCTACAGTGCACTGAATTAGTCGCTGTTGTTGCCGCTGCTGCTGCTGTTGCTGCTGCTGTTGCTGAGGATTACGCCAGAAACTCGTCAAAACGGGTGTGCAAGTGTGCAAGTGTGGTGGTGGATGCATTCAACCCCAGCAATTGACATTCATTTGGCAGTTAATTTGAGTTGGTGCACTGGTGCACTGGTGTACGATTAGTCAGTCAGTCAGTCAGTCAGTCAGTGGCCACTACTTTGCAGCAGCAGTAGCAGCAAGGGAAAGCTAAGTAGAACGGGGACCAGTCTTTTTTCCCTTAGTAGTAGTGTCCCACCGCACACTAATTGACCGTTTGCCTGCAATCTTCAATCTCTCTCTCTCTCTCTCTCTCTCTCTCTCTCTCTCTCTTTTCTTATTTTCCTTTCTCGTATTTGAACATTCAGCGACATATTCAACCTCCTCACTTAAATGGTTCGGGAATATGAGAACATGGTGAAAAGAGAAAGAAGAAGAAGAAGAAGAAGAAGAAGAAGGACAGAATCGAAGGGGGTCCTCACCCTCCTTTGACCGGGTTTTTCTCCTCTTTTTCTGTTTTTTCCTCTTTTCCACCACCACAACATTTCAGTAGCTAGGAAGGAACAAAAGTAAGAGAGGAAACAAGAGGGAATCAAACATGAAAGGAAATTAAAGATGTTAGAGTTTCTTTTGCCGCAGTTCTGCATCTCCCCCTCTCCCTCCCTCCCCTGAATCTAGAATTGCCTCTAAATTGCCCCCAAAAGATGTTGCGTTAAATGGCACAAGATGATGCGGATTAATATTGTCCGCTGACTGCGGTGGGCAAAAGTTTAGTTGCAGGACAAAGAGCTCAACCTCAAGTTCGGCGCCAGTAGTTCATTATATGTGCCAGCTTTTTAAGCTTGCTTTTTGTCTCTCTTTCTTTTTTCTCTTTTACTGTGCTGATGCCGTTTCGTTTTTACGCGACCCAGTTGACATTTGATTTCTAACTTTATACTGCCACTTACTCTAAATTATTTGTTTTGCTTGTTTTCAAAAAAAAAAATTCTGAATGCACAGAAACAAAGTTACAAAGCTTAACTTTTTTTTTTGACAAAAATAATTACTGTTGAAAAGGTAGTGAACGGCAGTTTGTTAGTTTATTTGTCCGCCTGGTTGCCTCTTTTTTCCAATAGGCAATAAGCTGATAATCTGGACAATTGTACAATAACTTTGACCAGTTCAGGTTAACTTAACTTTGACTTGATAATGCAATAAATTTATTATAAGTTGATTTTTGGTGCAAGCAAAAATTGATTGAATAAAAGGCAAAAACCAGTGAACTTGACATACTTTTTCCATTGCAAAATCAAATTAGTCTGCTGAGCAACTGCTATTTCGCAAACAATTAAAATTAATTGTTTTGTTTTTCTACGTGATTGCACCTATTATTTACAAATTGCATCTTTAATAGTCCAAATTAAAGAACGTAGCTTTTTTGCATTAAAACAATGCTCAAATTCTGCTGTAGTTGTTTTTATTTTTTAACAATTGCAAACAATTTAATTATTTATTTCAAATAAATATTTGTTTAAACTTAAACGCAATCAAATAAAAAAAATAAAAAAATTCAATGTCGACAACCTGTTATTTGGAAAAGCCAAAAAAATCAATTAATCTTTTGCCAATTAATTTTTAAACCATTGTCTTTCCCCGTCTAACCACACAACAGCAACAACATTACTATTTAGATAGGATTGGCTCAAACGGGTTTTTAAATTATCTTTTTGCATGTACATCCTCCTCTTCTTCTTCTTCTTCCTCCTCTTCTTCGTCTTTGTTTCAGCAAAAATGGCAAATCAGCCAGTGCTCCTGAATGTCCTCCTGATGTGTCTCTCTCTCTCTGTGTGTGTGTGTGTGCTCATGGTGCGCCCGCTCGAATCAACCTCCCCTCCTCTTTATCCTTCTCTTCTTCCCCTCTTTATCCTCTTCTTCGCTTCTGTCATTTATCCGCAAGTACAATTTCCTCTTTGTTTACCCCTGCACTCAGTGCTGCTGCTGCTGTTGCTGCTGCTGCTGCTGAACGGCAGCTGAAATTATCTTCCGGCACAACTTGGAAATGGTAAATACATCAGTGCTCAGGACTTTTCAGTAACGGCAGCAGCAGCAACGGCAGCAGCACTATCAGCTCCATCAGCTCGCACATTAGTTTTCCGTTCAATGTTCCTCTTCAACTGCCGTAGTTGTAGTCATTGCCGTTGCTGCCGTTGCTGCTGCTGCTGCATTATCGTCGCACACTCAACTGTTTTGTTTTTTCTTCAGTGACTGCCACCGCCGCCGCCGTCGCCGCCGTCGCCGCCGTCGCCGTTTCAAAGAACATTCAAACTTGATATTGAAAACAGTTTTTTTCAAACTAGTAAATAGGCGGAAAGTACCGGGGTGGAGGGGAGGGGGGGCGGTGGGAATGCACTGAAACGAACTAGAGAACGAACGAGCAAACGAACGAACGAACCAACGAAGAAATTAGTCAATATTGACACGTACCAATGAGATTTAGATTACCGATGGGGCTGTGACACACACACACACAGGCCAATGCCAATTGAAAGCGACATATTTCGGTGCCCCTCATTTTCCTCTTTTTTTGTCTACTATTTTTCAGCCCCTGCACATAGTGCACTTCTAGCAAATTTTTGTCATCGTCGACGTTGTTGTTGTTGTTGTTGCTGTTGCTGCTGCTGTTGCTGCTCTGCACTGGTTTATGGCAATCACCAATGAGCTGAAGTTGGGAAGTGTGTGTGTGTGTGTGTGTAGTGCTGCTGCTGCTGCTGATGATGATGTTGGTCGTTACTACTGAAATTTAATATACATCATAATAATGTAAATACATAAATGGTAAATAAAATGGTTGAATCACCTTTTCCGCTCCCCCCCCCCCCTCCAAACTGCAGACTTTTTTCTATCAGTAGTACTTGAACTAGCTACGGCTCTGAATTTGCATGTTTACTTCAATGTATTGTCAGTGTGTGTGTGTGTGTGTCTGACGAGCATTGCACCGAACACACACACACACACACTTTGTGTGCGTAGTAGGGTAATTGAGTGCATATTCAGTGAATTGAGGCGGAGAACGATGCAACAAATAAATAAATAAATAAATAAATAAATGGACGACACCATCTTTGGCTGGGCTGTACATGTGTGTGTGTGTGTGTGTGTGCCCAACCAATTCTGTGTCTGTTGAAAAAAATGAATAAAAAAAGTACATTGCTAGCTTGAAGCCAAACAAAAAAGTGCAAATTTTTTGGTCGCTTTTTAGGTGCCTTTTCGGTGCAGCCCAACTACTACTCTACTACTGCTACTGTTGACGACACTGCCTACTTTAAAAACAAAACAAAAAAATTAAAACGTATATTGATGCTGGGGATTCTGGAGATGTGTTGGTGATGAGCGCCGGCGGCGCTGAAAACAAACAAACAAATAAACAAACTAGGACAAAAATGTAGGTTATAACTTGCAAGTTTTTACCGTTTTCTGCCACTTTACCTCGTGCTTTAAAGCGTAAGCACAAAATGAAGCGATTTGCAAAAAAGGTACAGTGTCAACTGTTGAAGGTGTTAAAAATAGTGTCAAAAGCAGTGTTAAGAAACAAAAAGAGTGTGATCAGAAAAGAAAAAGAAGAGGAAGAAGTAAGAGTGCGTGCATGCCGTACAAACCACCAGTCCGGGCTTAGTCAGCTAACCGTGACTAACTGCTGCTGCTGCTGCTGCTGCAGTGGTATCAATTGCAGCAGCAGTTGTTGATCTCTTCTGTGTCAACTGTTTGTTTGTTTGTTTTATTTCACTGTGTTGCCTTTGCCGCCATTACTACTATTATTTTTAGTATCCTTCTACAGAACTCGGCGTCAGCTGGGCTGTCGCCTGACCGCTGATGCGTCAGCGGCAGTTGACCGACCAGTTGACAAGCTCGCTAACTCACTCACTCACTCATTCACTTACTTACACAGCTTAATGGACAGCGCACATTCTTTTCATCGCTTTTTCTTCTTCCTTTTCCCTTTTCCATTCTCTGCCTTTTCCATTCCTCTTTTCTGCCTGACTGCCTGACTGACTGACTGATCCAGCGGTCCACCACCAACAAACGTTAGAAGGGAGACCTCACCGCACCACACCGCACCGCTTTTTGTTGTTGTCCAAATCTCTCCGTCAATATTTACCCAGTGCCGGAAATCTAAACCCTCTTTCTTCTTTTGCTTTTTGTTTTTTAGTTGTCACTTTCGTTTTTTTTCAAAAGCTGCTGCTGTTGCTGCGGCTGCTTCTGAGGCATGTTGTTGTGCAGTTGTGAAACTGCTGGAAGAAGCTTTTTCATTTTTTTGTGGTCAAAGATGACAAAGTTATGAAAGCGATTATTAGATAAACAAAAAATGTAACATTTAAACTGACCTGCTGCTGAACAGTTTTCAAAGTTTTAATTTGATTTGGTAAAATGATAATTTTTTGTTTAAAACTTTTGTATAATTGTTAAATGTTAAATGTAACTTAATGCAAAACAGCTCTGTTTTTGTTGTAAAAATTAAGTTTTTAACAAAGTTTAAATTTAGCAATCAATCCACAATGTTTTTTTACAAAAGTTGCTAAAATTTTACATAAAAATGATTTTGAACAAGTTTTTTTTAAATTTAAACTAAATAAATTAGTGTTAGCTAGGCTTACTTAAATTGCAAACCAGACTTTGCTGTCGCATTGCTACACAAGTAAACTAAAAAACAAATTAAGCATTTTTTAAAGCCCTGATGCACAAACGCGGTATTCGTGTTTTTGTGCAAGTTTATTTTTGTATTGATCACATTACGGGTCATAAAACTTAGTCAGTCAGCACTGAATAAGTAGTATTCTGAAATAGAAAAAGTGAGCCCGTTTGCGATTTTCCAAAGCAAAATCATGTTTTTAATAAGGAAATAAAGACGATCATGTATAGAAAATCAAAATGTTTATTGAGGTAAGTTAAAAATAGGATGATTTTTTCTGTACACCATGAAAAATAAATGCAAAAGTGAAAACAGGCAAAAAGAAGTGGGATAAAAGTGGAGATAGAGGAATTTGTTGAGAAGCCAAACACTGCTGGGTAGCTCGGTCGTTGCGTGTGGTTGTGTGAGTGAGTGAAGTAACTGGAAACCAACTGGTAACTGTTTGGGTGGACCAAAGTTAAAAATAAATGGTGATGATGAAGGGGTGACCAGAATGATTAGATGGACAATTGAAGGGCTGGGGAGGGGGAGAGGGAGTGCTAGACAACATGTGACAATTGGAAATTAGTCGTAGAGGGAAATAAGTATTTGTGAATATAAAGACCAGTTAAATGAAGAAAAAAATAAGAAGTTTTTATTTAGAAAATGTCAAAATATGCTTGAAATAGGGAGTAGGGACAACGGAAGGGACGAAAAATTGACTTAATTGTTAAAGTTAAAAAAATAAAGGAATGATAATAATCATTACCATTGTTCAGTGTCATTAAACTGAGTTTGAGGTTTTGGTTTTCAGTGCAAATGGACTTGGAATAATAAACTAACTTGCTGGTGAACTAAAAAAGGTTAGATTGCTGTGGATGTAAACTTTTTCAATCATTTTTGGTTAACTCATTTTTGCGCTCTGCAGTGCAATGACTTTTTGTTTTTTTTGCACTTTTAAATTAACTTGTAATGAAGGAAATTTAATCTGTGACGAGTAGTTCAAAACTTGATATCTTTTTTTTAAATCAGTTTTTTGTTTACTTTTGTTAGTAGAACTCTGCCTAGATCAAAAAAGCTTGTTTGAAAACCAAATTCAAAAAGTATGACATCAACTCTGCATTAAGTTTTTAATAAATAAATAAAGTATTGTAAAAAATTCAAACATAAAAATATATTCAGTTTTTTGTTTTAATGTTTTATTTTTTATGTTTAAATAATGCTGCGAATTAGTGGTTTTGCATTTTAAAATCTAGATTTATTCAAGGTTTTTGTTTAAAATTTTGCAAAAAATAAATAAAAACAGTGTTTTATAAAATACAAATTTTTGCAACTAAAACAAAAAAATTTTATGAATTGGTGCAAACGTTCTAAATCCTCTTAAGTTTGCTTTTAACTTGCTTTTGTTTGCATTGTCACCACGTTTTTGTAACCGCATTTTTACTTTCAACTAACAAATTTTTTTTAAATGCAAAGACTAAATAAAACTTAAAATTTAAAATTGGCTTTTGAAAACAACAATTATTTTAGGCTCAGTTTCAATTACCCATTTTTTGTATCCCGGACATCATTAGCGGAACAATAAACAAGCAAAAAAGATTTACAATCACTTGACTTAATTTGCCTATCAAAAAAGATCATTTGAAAACAAATTTTTGCAGTCATTTTCTATTAACACTGCAAAAAATCTATAAAATAAAATTTAAATTTAATTTGATTTTTGACTATTTAAAGGTCATTTACTGTCTGACATCATTGTCTCAATAACACAAAAAAATGCCAAAAACAAAATTAAATGTTACTGCGAATGCTTGGCAAAAAGACGCTAACTGATCGATTTTTAAAAAAGAGAAAAATGGGGAAAGAAATAAAACTGCTGAAAACAGAATATTGAATTTTCATTTTTTTAAATTGTTTGTGCGAGTGTGCAGAGATCTGTTGCTGAAAAATCAGTTAAAGAAAAAAAGAGAGTTGGAAATTAATGAGAATCAAGCCGATTATGGGATAGAGAAAGAGGTCGAGAAGATTGAGAAAAAAAGCAAGAGAAAAGTGAAAATGAGAACGTGTATGTGTGAGTGTGTGTCAGTAATTCACGGAAAATAGCAGCAAAAATAATGATGAAAAAGTAATGTAAAAAGAATGTAATGATAAAGAAAGACAGGAATAATGAGTTTCAACGGTGTTCAGAAGAAAAAACAAAAAGAAAGGGAAAGATTTACTCCTCCGCCTATTTTGCAGAAGAAAGAGCAGAGGTGATGCAAGAAAAGAAAAGCTGCTGGTGACTGGTGTCCAGCTAAAAAAAGGGCAAAAAGAAGAAATGATTGCAGTTGTTGCTGCTACTGCTTCTGCTGCTGCTTCTGCTACCGTTTCCTCACTAAATCTTGAAGGAATTAGAGCATTGGTAATGGGTAATCATAGACAGACAGACAGACAGACAGACAGAGAGGCAGAGAAGCAGCCTACGCAGTTTGACCATCAGCAACAACCTCGAAGTAAATGTGCGTGTGCACTGAAAGCACTGAATCATGGGCGCAGAGAATCATAGAGTGCATAGGAATCATGAATAAAATTGGTCGTGTAGTTGGTTTGTGGGGAGCATGAGAAGCATCGTGTACTGACACTGACAGCTGTTCTTTCTCCTTTTTCAGAGAACAAGAAGGAGAAAAAGTTCAAACCTCTGAGAAGTCGTCGTTTGAATCGTTAATTAGATTTTGGGTGAATATTCGAGCTTCTAGTTTGGGTGCGTGTGCGTGTGTTTGAATGGTAAGCGAAATGGAAGCAAAGCAAACGGTTGACCTGTTTTGATTTTTTTGCAGTTCTTTTTCTGCTAAAAATCAGCATCCGCAAATTATATCATGCAAATCAGTGCACAGTGTCAATGTGCCTGATGCGGGTCAGCGTGCCCGCCACTGTTCGATTAAGAAGTTTTTTGCTCCTTTTTTCTTTCTCTCTCCTTCAATAAACTCATTGGAATGATTTATTTATGTTTAAATAAAAAGCAAAAGTGTCATTTTGGTTTTTATTCATTTTTTTCAAACATAAACTAAGTTCCAGTGTTTGTCCAGTGTTTGTTTGTGCATTTTTAGTTTGTCACAGAAAAAAAAACCGTAAAAGAAGATTTGAGAGGCGTAAGGAAAAGGGATATGAAAGTTTAATGAATGCTCCGTTTGAAGGTGGTGATGAAAAAGTAAGGAAGAAAGAAGGTAAGTAAGTAAGAGGAAAAAAGGTGGTGGGAAAAAATGGTGTCAAAAGAAGTGAACATTGTGGCCATTTTAGCTTTTCAAAAAATAGTAATAATAATAATATATTAGGCAAGCGGTCATCTAAGGAGAAAGAGGAAGCGGAGAATGCGGTTGAGAGTGAGAATGAGAATGATTACTATCACTACTTGTTGATGAGGAGGATGAGGAGGGTGAGGAGGGTGAGGAGGGTGATGACACTTGATTGATGGAAGGTTGCTGCTGGTCAAAATGGTTCTGATGGGGGTGATGGTGGTGATGGTAATGGTGATGGTGGTTGTTCGAATGATATTGATGATGGTGATGTTGTTGTTGATGATGTTGATGATGAGGTCGTCGGTTTGGTCGCTTGGTTTGTGCGAACGGTAATTCGGCTTCAGAAGGAAACCGCTACAATTGCAATTGTTGCTCGTGTTGATCGGGTTGAAGCTGTAGCTCGATTTGAACAGGTAGCTCGATTTGAACGTGTACCTCCGGTTTAACGGAGGTATTTGGCTCTGGTTGCTGCTGCTGCTGTTGCTGCTGCTGCTGGGTGTGTTGCCGCTGAAAAGTCGTCGATGTTGGTGTAGTTTTTGCTGCTGAGGCTGTTGTTTTTGACTGCGGCTCTCGAAACTCCGGCGGTGAAATTGGAGTCGACGGGGGCGGTGGTGGGGGCGGTAGGTGAGGAGGAAAAGGGCGAGATTGAGAAAAGTGTGATGGAGAAGAAGGTGGTGGTGGTGGTGGTGGTGGTGGTAGTGGTAGTGGTAGAGGAGGATGAGGTAAGTGGGAAGGAGGAGGAGGTGGTCGTGGTCGTAGAGGTGGTGGTGGTGGTGGTGGTGATGATGGAGGTGAATGCTGACAAGAAAAACACTGTAGGATCATCATGTTCTGCTTTTGATTTCGCGTTTTCATCTTTTTCCGCTTCTTCTTTTTCTTCTTTTTCATCTTCTTCTTCTTCTTTGTCTTTCTGTCACCTCCATCATCCTCAACGTCCTCCACCTCTTCTTCCTCTTCCTCTTCCTCCTCCTCCTCCTCTTCATCACTCTCTTCGAGGATCACATCCGATCGGGTGGAGGAGGAGGTGGTCCTAGTGGCCACCACTTTTGTCTGCACGTGGCCAAGCTCGGTAAGTTCGATTTCTAAGCTGCCATGGGACTGGTGGGACTGCTGCGAGTGCTGCCGCCGAAACTGTGGTTGTTGCTGCGATTGCATCTGCTGCAACTGTCCCCTGAACTGACTTCTCCTACTATCAAGTGACCCTCTCAGCGAGGATCCTCGAGCGGTTCTCGAGCTGCTCTCAGTGACGCCCTCTTCCTCCTCCTCATTTCAGATGAAGGTCCCCCCTGGCGTCACCCCGGTCGCCGACTGGCTGATCATCTGCTGCTTGGTGGTGTTCATGTCGATCGAATTGATGGAGCGGAAGCCGGGCAGCGTCAGGCTGGTCTCCCGCGGTCGATGCATCGGCCGGTAGAAGCAGCTGAAGATGTAGCGCTTGAAGTGCGAGCGGAAGACGCCGCTGATGCAGCAGAGAACGATCGGATTGAGGCAGCTGTTGAGGAAGGAGAGCACGAAGCCGAAGATGCGCCAGACGTGCCAGAAGGCGTTGTAGTGCTCATTCGCCTGCGGGTCAAAGTAGAACCACAGCATGAAGATCTGAGGGAAAAAAGGATATTTTTTAATAACAAAGAGTTTGAAAGTTCAGGTTAGTTTGCGGATTATTATCATGTGAAAGTCATCGAACTGGCTGGAAGAAGCAGTCGAAACACTGGCCCAGAGCTGTTTGCTCATTTTGACACACGAAGGTAGCACACACACACACACACGCCAAAAGTATTTTTAGACATCTTCACCCCCCCCCCTGCAGCCTATTTTCTGTTTTTATCACCATTTTTTTCAGTACTAAGAAAACTGGCCTTTTTATATCTCAAACTTTCTGCTTCTTTTCTTTTTCTTCCTACCTATCCTACCTGCCTGCTGATGCCTGCCTGCCTGCCGTTTTCACAATTTTCAATTACCTTCAACTTTTACTTTTGCCTTTTTATTAAAAAGCGAACCCTCACACGCACTCATATCTACACTCACTCACTCACACGAATGCATTTCAATCACGCGACATTTTAACTGCTCCATTCAGTCGTTCAGCTGTCAACTTTTTTTTGCGTTCAGTTTGTTCAGCAGCCGTAAATGAACAAACTGCACACTGGCTGGAGACAGCGCCAAACACTGCTCTGACATTGAAAAACACGGCCGCACATTGTGTGTTCAATGGGTGTCTGTGTGTGACGCACGCATTTTTATTGCTGTCTCTATTTGATTCTTTGTAGTTCTCGTTTTAGATCGCAGCGCTTTTTTTTCCAGGAAGATTAGGAAGCTTGCTTGCATGCACATCACAGCACACGCACACACACACACACACACACACCTTAACATGCAAACTTTTAACATGAAAAAATGTGTGTGTGTGTGTTTTGCCTATGTCTTTCAATCAACACACGGTAGCAAAAAAGTTTTGAGCTACTTTTTAAGCTTTATACTTTGCTTTTAACTGTTTTTTTATCTACCTTAGTTTGCTAGTTTTTTGCCGCCGCTGTTGTTGTCTCTGCTAAACTGTACATCTGTTTTACTTCTTTTTAAATGTTAAGCATATGTGTGTGTGTGTGTGTATGTTTACGCCAAAAAACTTGTGCTTTGTTTGAAAAAATACTCGCTCAACTTCGTTTTTCAAACTTTCTCGTTTTCTTTCCAAAAAAAAAATTAAACTTTAAAATAAAAACTGCACACTCCAAACCAAACCCTTAAACAAAACCTTAACCAAACCGGGTCCTATTACCTGGTTGGGAAAGAAGCAGATGGCGAAGATGACCACCAGGCCGAGGACGATCTTGCTAATCTTCTTGCGATTGCGCAGCAACTTATGCTGCGACTCATTGGTGCCCACCGGATTCTCCGTGGTGCGAATCAGACTGCGCGCCATCAGCGTGTAGAAGACGCTGATCACTACCAGCGGAATGACGTAGTAGGCGAGAAACTTGGTGAGCACCATCACCTTGGAGTACCAGGGGCCGAGGTGCTCCGGAAAGGGATAGCACACCTTCACCTTGTGGCCGGGCTCCACCTGAAACTCCAGCATGTAGGAGTTGTAGGCGCCGGGAGCGGCCAGCAGGATGCTCAGCAGCCAGATGAAGGTGTTGGCCTGCGTCAGCGTGTTCCGCCCCTTGTGGGAGAGGTAGCGAATCGGGTGGTGGGTGGCGGTGTACCGCTGGACGCTCAGAGTGGTCAGCGTGAAGACGGTGACGCCGATCGACAGGTCGCGGGCGAACTCGCTGATCTTGCACACCAGCAGGCCGTAGGGCCACGACTCGAAGGTGTAGATGGTGCTGACGAAGGGGACGCTGATGAAGATGAGGGCGAGGTCGCCGGCGGCCAGCGAGAGGATGTACACGTTGGCGACGGTGCGCATCGACTTGTGCTGGTAGAAGATGTAGATGACGGTGCCGTTGCCGATGGTGCCCAGCACGAAGATCAACAGGAAGATGAGAGGGACGATGTAGGTCTCCGGACGGGCCTCGTAGGGGACGTAGCCGCCGCCGCCGCCGCTGGAGTTGGTGCCGTTCACACCACTTCCGGCTCCGAAGGTACCCGAGCCACCGGAAGTGGTGGTGGTGGTGGTCGACAGTGGTGTGTCGTTCAGCATGTTCAGCGTGTGGCCGCTGGCTGTGGAGGCGGCGGCGGCGGTCGCGGCCGCCACATTTGCCGCCAGCACCTGACTGACGATGGTCGGCTCGGAGGTGAGCAGCGAGGAGGTGAGGTTGCTCAGCAGGCGGCTGCTCAGGCGGATGTAACTGCTACTTCCGCCTCCCTCGCCGCTGTCACTGTGATAGCTGCTGCTGCTGTCGTACTGGTCGTACTGGTCCATTTTGGAGCAAAAATGAGGTTTTTTTGTCGGTTGTTTGTTCAGAGGGTAAAAAATAAATCAAAAGGTGATCAGGTGTGTCACAGGTGGTGGTGGTGGTGGTAATGGTGGTGGTGGTGGTGCCAGTTTCAGTTTGTTTTCAAAGTCTCAAAGTTAGCTGCGTCAGTTGAACGGAAAAAGTTGTTGTTGTTTTTGTGCCAAGTTGTGCCAAGGTTCTGCAAAGGGTCAAAGAACAAAGTGAAGAAGTTAGCAAAAAATGATTTAGTTTTTCAGTTTTGTTTTCTGAAATGCTTTTTAATTCAACAATTTGCTACGCTAGTAACTAGAAAAGATTAGGCGGCAAATAAAGAAACGTTGCGTTATTGGTAAATTAATTTTTTTTCCTGTTTGACGTACAGTTTGTTTGGCGCTGTTTGTTTTTAACGCAACATTTTTGTACTTGAAAATGGTTGCGTGTGTGTGTGTGCAGTTTTTAGCAAATTAAGTTGATTAAATGCACTAAAAGAGCACACACAGTAAGTGTATGAGTGCTTAACACTTTGACCTTTTGCTTTTTAAAACCGTCTTTTTGTTAAATACAATAAACTTAATTAAAAAATAGTTTTAACATAATTATAATTTCAACGCAAAACTTAAACGTAATTGCAAATTATTTATCATCTTCAAAAATTTGTTTTTGCACTGTTTTCACTTTTTGATTAATTTGTTAACTGTTTTTGTAGCAAACCGCTTTTTTTATTACTAATAAAAATCGAGCACCAAAAACAAATCTATTTTAAATGTAACAAAGAGAGTTTTAATTTAACACAACAGCAACAACAGAAACAGCAGCAGAACAAGTAACTAATAATAATTAAATTTTTTTTGAGAATGCACATGCACTTGCACCTTTTTCCTTTGTTAAATTTTAACAACTTTCTGACTGCTTTTTCCACCAAGTATGTTTCCAACGTCTGTCTGGTAGTGTGTTTTTTTTATTTTGCTCAAATGCATTCATTCCATTGTAGTATTGTGCAGTGTCGCTGTGTGTGTGTGCTTTCTTTAGTGTGTGTGTGCCTGTGCTTGCACTTAATGTCCCTCTTCCCAAAATTGACTCAATTTACCCTTTTCTTATTTCTTTTTACCCTATCTTTTGTCTTTCCCCTTTTCCTGTTTTTCCTTTTTCCCATTCTTTTTTTCAGTTGCCTGTCCAGTAGTTTCAAATCCTGTCACATGTCGGCCGCTTAATTGTTGACTGTAGCACAGAAGTAGTAAGCTCACCAGCACTTCACCGGCGGCCTCCCCAAAGGTGGACATTACGTTTCTTCTTCTAAGCAAAAAATAAATAGCAAAAGCATCTCTGAAAGCACATCCAGCCACCACTCATAATCATTTAGCGTTCCCCTCCCCTCCCCCCCTCCCCGATATTCCCAAATGTCACGTTCACAATGATTTTTTCTGCTTTCTTTCCTTCCTTCCTCCTCCGGTGTGACCACTCTCGTACAGTGGTCGTTGGCCGACACTTGACGTACGATTTCCCGCGGCCGTTTACGCGGCCAGTCTATGACAGGTTTTACTTGCCTGCGTTAGTGTGTGAGTGTGTGTGTGTGTGTGCTTAAGGATACAATCCCTTCCAGAACAAAAGGAGGATGCAAAGCCTGATTTGATCAAGATGAAATGCAGACGACCGGAACACACCCTGGCGCCCACTAGAATGCAGGCACGTGAATCAGCAGTCAAATAATTCGGATTCAATAATAGGAGGCCCTTTCAAGAGGAGGAAGAGGAGGAGGGAGTCAATGAATGGATGAATGAATGTGTGAAGGCATGCCGGGGGAACAATGCTGCAGCACAGCACAACAGCAGCATCAACATCAGCATCAACATCAGATCTCACAAAGCCGGAAAACTAGACAAAACAAAAAAAAAGGGACACAAAAACAGGCACTGGCTAGTGAGCAAACAGTAGTAGTAATAGCAGTTGCATTGAAGTGATACACTTCAATTTAGCCGGCCAATGACATTCACACACACACACACACTTACGCCATTTACGTCATACTCTATTCTCTATTCAGCTTTTTGACAATAATTACATTTTTTGCTCTTGTTGCTGGCAGTGTGTGTGTGTGTGGTTTTGAGGTTCTGAGGCAACACATCACATTTTGTCTTGTTTTGATTGTTCTTTCTGCTGTGAAGCATTCCATTCTCTGTTCACTGCCGTCAGCAGTGGTGGTGGTGGTGGTGGTTAACTTTTCTTCATGTTTTTTCCCTTATGGGAAACTGTGTACAAGTTTGCCTGTGTAATCTGTGCGTTATATTTAGAACAAAAGAGAGTAGTAATAATTCGGAGAACAATTAATGATTTAAAATAAAACGATTTTTTCTGCCTTTGAGAGTTGATCAAATTTATAATGAGCAAGAGTTGTGCTTTTTTGGTTGTAAAATCAACCAGTGACGCAGAAAATGCTGCAATGTTTCGCTGTGTCTGTGCAGTTATAAAGTTGTGCAGTGAAGGTGCCATTGGCACATACTTTAGTGCTTAAAATCTGCCATTTTTTAAATTTGGTTACAGCGATATATTCTAACAGGAGAATATGTTCTGGCAAAAAAACGCTGGTTCAAAAAGTTATTAATGGAAATTTGACCCTCAAAACGAAGCAAAAAGGCAATTGTGTCTAATCAAATTGCGACAATTCAATTGTATTTCCGTTGCCAAGTTGTCTAGGGAGATTCAATTTGCAGCAGGCTTTTTAGACTCCAGCAATTTGTGAATAGCTATTTGAGTGTGTGTCGCTGATGCTTGACAACGATTATTAAGTTATTAAGTTTAAAAATTGATACTTTTTTGCTAAAGTAATTAAGGAGAAATTTGTCTAGTAACCTTTAAAAATGCTTAAGCAAAAATAGACAAAAAATTGTCGTTTTGAACTTAAAACAAACTTCTTTTTTAAATAAAATTGTTCAGTGCAACAAACAGAAAAAATGTAAGGAAATCCCTTTGTCAGAGCTTTTGCAATTATCATTTTTGCCCTCTAGCAAAAAGGCATCACCATCACATTGCACAAAATGCACTTAACCCTTCTAGAGTAGCTTACAAGTGCAAATATGTTTTTAACCTATCAAGAAAAGTCTACAGTTGTAGATATAAAAGCAACAATAATAATAAAAAAATTCACTCAATTCAGCTACATTTGTTGAAAGGGAAGAAGAAGAAGAAGAAGGAGAAGACACGGGAGAAAGTAAAAGGAAAAAGTGGTGAGACTATAAAAACAACAACAACAGCAACTGCACAAAAAGAAAAACAATTCCTCGCCTGGCGGTTTAATTGCCGTTGTACTATTGCTCTGTTCAGTCTACCACTCTTCTACAGTGCAGTGGTAATACCATTAATAACACCTAATTTAATTGATGCCTCTTACTTCTTCTCCTTCTTCTCCTTCTTCTTCTTTTTCGCACTTTTTCTCCTGTCGATTTACTACTTTGCCCATGGTTTGGTCTTCTCAGAACATACTCAACCAAGAACTCCCACAAACACACACACACTTTGTCGCAGCAATCGGGACGAGCCAAAGCTGCTCGTCTATCGTCTGATCGTTTCGTTTTCTGCCTACTTTTTCTGCTGCTACATCTGAGTCTACTTTTCCTATTCATTTGGCCTTTGTTTTCTTACTCACTTTCACTTTCACTTTCCCTGCCGCCTGAGCTCGATCGTTTGGATGAGACTACTACCAGCTACTAAGAGCAAGTCTAAGTAAATTCCACCTAATAACAGTAACGATTCCCTTGCTCCCTCATTCTTTCTCGCACTTTCTTCTTTCTCCTCCTTTTTTGTTGTTTCACACATTTCTACTCTCCACTTTTTTTCCACCTCTTCCCCGATTCTCGCTCTTCACACATTCTTGTTCACTTGTCGATTTTTCGTCGGCGTCGGCGTCGGCTAGTGTGTGTGTTCTTTAATTAAATTGCCCGTTTGTTTGGCTCTGTGTATCTGTGTGTGTTGCAACACATCAGCAGCAGCAGCAGCAGCAGTAGCAGCAGCAGCGGTAACATCGGCATAAGAACGTCTACCGACAAGAGGAGCAGCAAAGTTTTGCTGCTGCTGCTGCTGCTCTGGTACTTTTATCGCCGCTTATTGACACCGAAAATTGTTGAATTGAGCCAAACTCTTCTTTTTCTTTTTCTTTTTCTTATTCTTTTTCTTTTGCTCTGTTTGAAGAGCCTTCACGGAAAATTTGTTCTCCACTAAAAAGTGGCGCCAAAAATGGCAGGAAAAAATTCTTTCTTGTTGCTGCTTCTGCTTCTGCTGTAACTGTTTCCTGTCGCAGCAGCAATTATTGCAAAGGGAAGAGAGAATGAGTGAAAGAGCTCCTGGGTGAAAATGGTGGATAACTCTTGAAGAAAAGTTAAATACATACACACACACACACACACACACACACACACACTACTTCAAATGACAGCAAACGGAAGGGCAGTGCTGGTGGTGGTGGTGGTGGTGGTGGTGGTGATGACGATAATGAAGGTTTGTTCTTGTTGAGCAAGAGCAAAAGAAGAAAGGAAGCAAAAACTTGAGCAATTTGTACAGCACCGTTCCACTTTACACTGTGTCAGTAGAGTGTCCGTCCGGCCGTTTGTAGAACTTTTTCCGCCTCTGTCTTTAAGTGTCTGTCTTTGCACACACACCACTTGATTAAGTGTGTGCGAACAAAAGTGGTGCCCAAGAGGAAAGAGAGAGAGAGAGAGAAAGATAAGAGCAGGTCTAAATAAGACAGTCCAATTCAGTAATTTAGACTTTCTTCCTCGGTAGGGTAAAAGTGCCCTGTACGACTGCGACTGAGTCCAAGCAGACTGAGCAGCTGACAGGTGACATTTAGATAACAAAAAAGGGAGACGGACAATTAAATTGTTTTTGGGGGTAGTAATAAAAAAAATGTGCAATCTTGCTAGCATAGAGAGGGGCTGTTGCAGCCCTTTTCAGTTTTTGTTGTTTTGTTGTCGTGTTTTTATTTTTTTTATTTTTTATTTCTACTTCCTTTTTCTTTCTCGTCCATCATCTCTCTCTCTCTCTCTCTCTCTCTCTCTCTCTCTTTCTCATCAACATCATCATTATCATCATCAGTGCAGGTACAATCTAGGTGCACCGTTTACCCCAGTTCCTGCCTATTTTGTTGTTGCTGTTAGCCGTTAATTTGCCGCTCAAGCTCAAGTGCCCCACTTGACTGTTGTTGTAGTTTGGCGTTCTCGGTACTCAATTTGGAACACATTATTTGACAATGTAGAGCAAACATGATTAATTGAAGATGGTTTAAAGTTAAAAATGATCGTGCCCCACCTAGCTCTCCATCCTAACTCTCGGTTCCTGGAACGAACTGACTGACTGTGGGGCGGACAATCTTTTACAAATTGGAACGAAAAGAGTAAAAACATTCAAGTGCACTAAATTACTGGAGGATGATAAATTTGCGCTCAAGTTGCTTGCTAAAAATAGTGACTGAAAAGTCCATTTTGTAAAACATGGCAATGTATTAATAGAATTTGAATATTTAAAACAGATTATGTTTGAATCTAACAATGCAGACGCGCTTCCGTCGCAGATTGAACAACAAGCTGTTTAAAAAAGTATGATTTTGAGTGTAGTGGACGTTTAAGCAATGATAAACAGACACTCAATTTTGACAGAATTATAATAATATCAGTTATAAAGAATAGCTTTGCAGAATAAATTTGCAAAGCGTTTAAATCTGCCATCTATTTAAATGTTAATTTACGTCAGCATTGTAAAAAGCAGTTTAGAAATAAATTTTGCAATTGCTATTTGAGTTGCTATTTGTACGATTAGTAAATATGAGTGTTTTAGTTAATGAGATTTATCAAATTAACTATACAACAAAGAAAATGGTTGAATTTTAATTTTAATTGTTCAGAATCATACTGTCAAATTTATAAATATACTTTGTTACATTTTTAAATTGAGGATATTTTTATGCATCAATCAAGCTAATTGTTTTCACGCAAAGTAAAAATAAAAACTTGTTTAATTTAATGATGCTACTATTTAAAAATAAATTGTAATAATGTTTTTCAAATAAAAACTTTCAAATTGTAGAACAAAAATTGTATAACTCAATAAATGTGGTGACCGTTATTTGGCAAAACTAATTTGCTGATATAAAATTGTTTGATTGATTCAATTATTTTAGTTTTTGTGTAATGATTTTTTCATTTTTTGAATAGATAACAAAAACATACGTTTTAAAAACAATTTATTTTGTATTGATCTATCATTTGACCTAAAAAGGCCAATCACAAATTTAGTTTTAGTCAACTTTATCGCTATTGTTGATTTATCTACTTGACATATAACGAAAATAAATTGTTGTGTACGTTTTTGTGATAGAAATTGAATGCAAATGTTGTGGACAAAAATTGAGGTTATTAAGTGCATTGAACACAAATTGCTAGCAAAAAGTAAAAAACAATAAAATGCCATTAATGTATTGCATGTTAAAATAATCTAAAACAAATCTCAGTTTGATTGTTGAAAAAGACAAAAGGACAATCAATGTGATTCCCTTTTTCTGCAAAAGACATCTCAATTAATTACAAATGAAAATCAGGACTAATTAGTTTGTTTTAATTAACATGAACTTTACAGTTCTTTAATAGATCAAGACATTTTCCTAAAGTATTTAAGTTGTGCCCAAATTTTTTTTGACTGAGAACATTCAACTTTGAGTTTAATTTGACTGGACAATCAGCCAACTCAAAAAAGGTTTTGTGACGTCGTCAGTTAAAAAACAATAACGCTCTTGCGTATGCAAAACTAATTAATTAATGGTCAAAAATTCAAAAAAGAAACAAAAATGCACTTAATTGATTTTGCGTTTGAACAAGTTTTTGCTGTCCCATAAACTTTTGTGCTGTTTACCTACTGCTACTGCCTATCACCAATTGTATTGTACTACTTGGCAACACTTAGCAAAGCAATTTCCATGTAAATTTTGGGCCTTTAGTTGTAAAGAAACTGCTGTGCACTGAGAATTTGGAGAAAGAAGAAACAAGAAAAGAGAGTGGAAAAGAATGGAAAGAATATACAAGAAACGGCAAAAAACTAGGACAAACAGGCAAATATTCATCGTTCTCCAGCTAAGCAAATACATGGCGGCGGTAGAAGATGTGGCAAGTCAGCAGACGTCAAGCAGACAATTGACATCGATTACGTAAATAAAGGCCACCCAGACACAAAGATCCCTGAGTTAGCGGCGATGGCGCACTATTTGGCAGTGTGGTGTATTGTGCAGCATCGGCAGCGATTAAAGACTGCGGGGAAGATACTCTGGTGCAAGCAAAGTACTACTGATGTTGATGATGATGGTGGCGACGGTGGCGACAGTGGTGATGCTGACTTCGACTACTGCCGATAAAAAACAAACAGGAAAAAAGTTGCACCGCTGGTGAAAAAAACATTACTGTTTTTCCTTTTCCTAGAATTCACAGGGACACACAAACACACAGACACACTCACTAACTCACTGGCTGGGCAATTGGTAAGCTTGATTTGGGGTTAGTTGTGTGCTTGTACAACTTTTGTATGTACAATTCCCAAGTCTATGTCTCTGTGTAGGTGGTGGTAGAACTACACCGGTGTCGCTCACCTTGCTCACTGGGTTTTATGTGTGTGTGTGTGTGTGTGTGTCAAGCAAGTGCAAGTGTTAGCCGGTACGAAATAGAGATGTTTTACTTTTGTGTTTTCAGTACACACACACACCCTTGATTTGGTACAAATGCATGTGCGTGTGTGTGCTGCTTAAAAGTGCTGCCGTGCAAAAAAAAATTTAAAAGAAGCAGGCAACGGCGGAAACTACTTACTTGCAGCAAAAACAAAGTTGAAGCACTTGTTCAAGCGCAAACTTAGCAGCAGCAGTTCAACACTTAACTGTCAGCAAATTAAATTGATAGTTTTTAGGCAGCGGCAGAGGCAAAAGTAATTCATTCACTTCAAATAAACAGCAAAAGGAAGAGAGATGGCTCAAATTAAAAATATGGACGGACGACAGTTAATGCCAAAAGTCCATTACCACGGTACAGTAAAAAGAAGAGAAAGAGAGTGGGAGCCAAAAAAAGAGAGATAGAAACTTGACATACAGAGTCAAAATAAAGATAAATTGAATTAGAAAAGGCAAAAACTGGTGTGTTTGTATCTGTCTCTGTCTGTGTGTGTGTGTGTTTGTCATTGACACTGGAGAAAAACTGAGATAAATAGCGGCCACCTCGCCGGGAGCTGTTTACCGTTTGTCGTTCACTAAACTAGCGACAGTTTGAGACTCAAACTCTGACTTTTCCACTTCCACTCACACACAATGTCTGATCATCATCACCATCATCTTTGTCTCTGTCGCCGTCTTTGGCTCATCTAGAGACTTCTTTTTTAATAAACACAAAGCCAAGTTGGCTTTTCATTAAAACCAAAGTTGGATTGCCAGTGGTGGTAAGCTGAAGAATGCGTGTGATGTGTGTCTTTGGTCTAAATGAATCGAATTTCATTCTCTCTTCCATTAGTTTCATCTTTTTTTCTCTATTTTGCAAAACCTCACTTTTGCTTTTCCTCTCTCTCTCTCTCTCTCTCTCTCTCTCTCTCTTCTCTTATTATTCACCAACACTCAAACCGTCACTCTAGTTGCACTAGGCACACACACACACACAAGTGAAGAAGATCAAAGCTAAAGAAAAAAAATGAAAGTTCAGTGCATTTGCACTGAAGTGATGATGCGTTATGAAATGTCGGTTTTCGAACGGGAGGAAGAAAATAAAAGATTCGGTTTTATTGAAATCAAAATCACTATCTTTTTTGAACTTTTGTTGAAAGATTTTTTTCACAATCAATGAAGAGAATGACAAAGCAGGGAAACTGCTATTAATTGATGATTGAAATTTTAAGTTGAACACTGAGTAGATGTGTACTCGAATGTAAAAAAAAGTTCAATAAAGATTCACTCATGTAAAAGTGTGAGTTTTATTTTTTTAAAAGTGTAATTTGTAACTTTGCCAGAAAATGCTGTTAAACAATTGAAATGCATTCCAGCGTTCAAGTTCTAGGTCAATTGCACTAAATAAAGTCAATTAAGTTGATAATAAAACAAAAATAATTAAATTTTGTTTTGTGAGAAATATACTAATGTGCTTTTTCTAAGTGTTTTAATGATTGTGATAATCATTTTTTAACGCTTGCTAATAGTTTTGCAAATATTTGATGATTATTTTTCATTAAACACATTTTATTGTGCAAAAATTAGATTTAAAATCAATGTTTAAAATGTAAATTTGCATAATTAGCATAAAATTTGCATAACTTGTTATTGCATAGTAAACTTTTTGTTAAATTTTTTTAAAAATGTTTAAAGTTTTTTAGCAACTGCAAAAAGCAGTTTAACTGCCAATATAGTTCAGCATAAGTTTAATTTACCTAAATCTAATCAAACATTAGATTTTAAAAAACTCTAAATGCCACAATAAAAAAGGTTTTAAAAACTAAAATTTACTTTGTTTGACAAAACTTTTTATCAGTTACAAAAAGTGTCAAACACTAAAGTATATTTTCGGTTTGGTAAGTGACATTTTAATTTTAATTTTAAATGGCGTTTCATTTATAAAGTTAACGCTAAACCAAACCGTTTTGATCACATTTTGCCACACATGATTAATTCAATCAGCACGTTTGGGTGAGAGTACCAAAAAAAGTGATAAATTGTCGTCTGGCAGGGCCGATTTTAAAAAATTAAAAAACAGTAAAAACGTACAAATAGAACTTTTTTCACTGCTTGCAATGAAGCGTCAGCAATGAAGTGCAAGCAACACTGATGAAAAAGAGAGAAAGAGAGAGAGAGAGAGAGCGCGGAAAAAAGGGGAAAGTCAGAGTTGAAAGCCAACAACAACTGGCGGCTGTTTGGCGTTCACACAAACACACACACACACTAAAACACATTCAACAACAAATTAATCACATTTTAGCAGTTTGGCAGATTTAACGGGGGCAAGTTTACAGTAAAAGAGAAGAGACAAAAAACAAAACAACAAACAACAAAACAGTTAAAAACTGTAATAAAGCAGCCGACAAAAAAAGCGTTTGCGGCGTCTTAAAAACACGGCTTTAGTGCAAAAGAAGAGAACTTTTCAATGATAATGGTGATGGTGATGGTGATGATGGTGATCGCGCTTCTGTCGCGTTGATGATCGCGGCGATCACGAAGTGGCAATAACTAGTGTGGTAATTGCGCACCAAACATCTTCGCTTGCAGATCAAACACCGTAAAGTGGTCGGGTGTCGCAAGTTTCAGTGTTTTCAGTGTGTGTTTGTTAGCACACAGTACACCGTTTAAAAACAGTTTAACGAAAAAGGGGAAACGAAGTGCTGAAACGTTCAGATTAGAGATCAAGGTGATGGTGGTCATAAAGATCATGAGGATGGTGAAAAAGAAAAAGAAAAAAGAAAAAGGGAAAACAAAGTTGAGACTAAACTGGCTGATCTCACAGCTGTGTGTGTGTGTGTTTGTCTGACTGACTATCAAAGTATGTGTGTGTGTGAGTGTGTGTGCCCTACAGCTCTGACTAGCAAGTTCGTGGCTTGTAATGAGGCGGCGGTGGCAGCAACATCATCAGCAGTCTAAACAAGTTTCACTTTTTTTACCATTAATCAGCGATTACCTGATCAAAGTGGCCAAAGATGAAGATGATGACTGCGACGGCGACGGCGACGGCGACGACGACGACGACGACTTCAGCCCGGCTCAACTCAGCTTAGCTCAAGTTCACCAAGTGGACAACGACACTTGATTTAAACTGTTTTTTACAACTTTTTTTTTCTCGTCTCGATTTTCACCTTACTCGCCGGCTACCGTATCAAAAAACCGGATCAGAGGTCAGGTGGTGGTGGTGGTGGTGGTGGTGGTGTTGAAGATTACTATTACAGCTAGTAGTGGCGGTGGTGGTTTTGGTAGTGGTAGTAGTAGTAGTAGGTGATTTTGTGCAATAGGTGATGGAAAAATTGGAAAATATAGAAAGGTGGTGGTGGTGGTGGTGGTGGTAGTAGTAGAACAAAAAAGGGGAATAATCCTCACATTTTTCTTTTAATCTCTTCATGATCATGATCATCGACAACTCTGCCGCCGCCACTACCGCACAGCACAGCTTTGAGCAATGAGAGTGTGTCTAGCTGACCATCATCATCAACAACATCATCAACAACTTCAGCTTCAACATCAGCTACAACATCATCGGCATCGTCCTCTTTCTCTTTCTCTCTCTCTCTCTCTCTCTCTCTCTCTCTCTCTCTCTCTCT